>ENA-OPCT01000019-OPCT01000019.1-human-gut-metagenome-genome-assembly--contig:-NODE-19-length-88400-cov-16.626566_pt1 | contig 88400 bp, 101 predicted proteins | sample MGYA00241572_ERZ501495 | MGnify/ENA primary metagenome ERZ501495 (study PRJEB25962, sample SAMEA2042580) | human gut metagenome | biome: human gut; feature: human-associated habitat; material: faeces... | reverse complement strand
GTGCACCAAGAAGTGCACCAAGAAGTGCACCAAGAAGTGCACCAAGAAGTGCACCCTAATAAGAAGAGTCTAAAAGAAGAGTCTAAAAGAATAAAAGAAGAGACTAAAAGACAGACTAAGGAAGACAGAATTTATAATTCTCTTTTGTCTAAAGGATTAGAAGACTATTACTCAGAAACATATGAGAAATGTGAAGTATATGGTTTCGATAGAATCAAGAACCTAAAAGCGTTCTGTATCGCAGTTGCTGAAGAGTTAGCAGCTAAAAATAAACCTGTACCGATAACAAAAAGAAAGAAACTGCAAAAAAAAGCAACTAAAGAAGAAATAGAAGAAGTAAGAAAGATGATGGAAACACTAGGAGGAGATTTATAACATGACAAATTTTGAATTTTATGCAAATGAAATTAAATCCAGAGGTTTCAATTTTGCGGTAGATAAATCAAACGGTGAATTATTCTGCTGTAAGGAAGAAGGCTCATGCAATAAATGTGTATTTTGCCCTGATACAAAGGGATTGATAGATAAAAGAGCTAAATTCGTGTGTTCAAAAATCGATATCGTTAGATGGCTGTATACAAAGCACAAGATAAAAATGAATGCTCTGGAATACGGTTTACTTGAATATATGCTATCTGAAGGATATGAATGGGTATCACGTGATGATGATTTCACAATCGCGTTTTTCACATTAAAGCCAATTGAAAAGGAAGGTACTTGGTTCTCTCCTGAGGGCGGATTTGATGAACCACTCAATTGTGTTCCTCTTTGTGAGAAGTTATTTGAATTCTTAAGAGAAGACGAATTATTTAGCATTGGAGAATTACTTAAAACGGCGGAGGTGGTTGAAGATGCTGAAGAATAAAGAAGAAAGAACCTCATTTTTAAGAAATGAGAAGAACTGGGAAGTTGAGTATTTAACACCTGATATTAAAATGCTGACTTTAAAATTAACACCTAAACTATATGTCAGAAAAATTCAAGTGATGGGTTTTAATAAATATTTTAAAAAAAGTGGATGGTATACGCAGTTTACTAAGTTCTTTTATCCTGATGATCTATATTACAGTCCTAATACTTCAGATACAGAATTATTGCACTATTTAACTGCGCATAAAAATGATGATTACATTGAAGACTTAGAAGTAAAAGGAGTGGGTTAAATAATCATGCTAAAGAATTATGAAGAAATTGAACAGTTTATTAAAGATGATAGTAACTGGGAAACAGAATGCTTAAGTAAAGATTTAAAAGTTCTGACGCTAAAGTTAAGTGATGACTTTTTTGTAAAAAAAATTAAGGTATTACGTTTCGATGATTATTTAAACGAATTGAGATGGCGCGAAGTATGTTCAGAGTTTTATATTTTATGGAAAAGTTATTGGGTTTGGGGAGGCAATTTCAATGACTATGATTTGAAATCATATATAAGACAACACAATCATGATAGATATATCAAAGACTTTAAATTGAAAGGAGACGAGTAAATGGATCCACAAGAATTACATAATATGCTTGGTGCTCTTGTATCAAATTGTCCGAAACTTGAAAAGGTATGCGAGACATGGGGCGAACAGCATATGCTCACTGTCGCAATGGAAGAAAATGCAGAACTTATACAAGCAATATCAAAAATCAAACGTAATGGATTTGACCCAATCAATGCTTCACATTTGGATGAAGAGACTGCAGATGTATTGATATGTATCTGTGAGTTATTTGTGATGGGATATCTAGATGTCCATGAAATTGCTAAAATCATAGAAAGAAAAGTAGAAAGATCCATGAGAAGAACTCAGGATTATATATACGAATTACAAGAGGAGGCTAGCTGCAATGGTGAATTTTAGTGCCGAAAAAGTACAGGAAATTGTAGAAGAAAAGGATGCTGAATATAAGAAGCTAGAAGAAGAGTATTCATATTTGAAAGAAGAATATGGAGAACTTGAAGAAGTATGCCAAGAATTGAAAAAAGACAAAAAAACTTTAATGAAAGCGAATGCTACTGTATTGAACTTCTACAGAGAAGATTGTGGGAAAATGGATGATCTTCAGAAGTTGAATAATAAACTTGTTAAAAGCTGTAAAAAGGCTAACAGGGATTTCTTTATCTTAGCAGCAGCTTATGTTGCTACACTAGTGCTAATGATTTACTTATTTATCAGATAGGAGTGATACAAATGATTCTATTACAGTTAGTTAAATATGCGTTTCTTCTGATTCTTTTTGTTGTGCTAGCCTTAGCGCTAGTGATTGGAGTATTTATCCTATTAGCAGTCTTCTTCTCTACGCTTTCAGCATTTAGAGAAGAACTTAGAAAAGATAAGGAGCGCAATAACTTATGACAAGAAAAGACAAGGAGGAACACTATTAATGCTTAATCGTGTCGCATTGGTCGGAAGACTTACAAGAGACCCTGAACTAAGAAGAACAGGGAGTGGGAAGGCAGTCACTTCTTTCAATCTAGCAGTAGAAAGAAACTTCAAGAGTGATGATCAGGAAGCTGATTTCATTAACTGCGTATGCTGGGGGAAGATTGCAGAAAACACAGAGCGTTACTGTTCTAAAGGTTCGATGGTTTCAGTAGATGGAAGAATCCAAACAAGAAACTATGAGAACAATCAAGGCCAAAAGGTATATGTCACTGAGGTGATTGCTGACTCTGTTCAGTTTATTCAGACAAACAGAAATAACAATACAGCTACTGCAGCACAAGCACCTGTAAATAATTATGTGCCTAATGAACCAATTCAGCAGTTCGAGGATGAAGGCTTGGTTATGGAAGAGGATGACATTCAATTCTAATGATCAATAGTAAATACAAGGCTAAGAAGGCAGTTGTTGACGGCATTGTCTTCGATAGTCGAAAAGAAGCAAAGAGATATACAGAACTCAAGAAACTTGAAGAGATGGGAAGCATTAGAGACCTGTCTCTTCAGGTTCAGTTTGAACTTATACCGTCATTTGAGATTGTAATTGATGGAAAGAAGAGGAAAAGAAGACCAATCACATACGTGGCCGACTTCGTCTATTACAGAGATGATGAAAAGGTAATAGAAGATGTCAAAGGTCTCAGAACTCCTGTTTATAACATCAAGAAGAAGTTATTTGAATATCGTTATCATGAGACAATCAGGGAGGTATAGAAGTGGCTAGATTGGTTGAAGTATGGGACTACTTTAGAGCGCCTATGAGCGAGAATGACATGATAAGAATGCGCAGAACGTTCAGCATCATCAATTTAGATAAATGCACCTATGAATTCCGTTTGCCTTCCAGATGGCCAGATGGTGGACTGTGTGCAATCATTTTCTATTACAAGAAGAAGATGATCCACAAGGAAGAGTACAGCAATATTAGTCTAGCGAAGGCAAGACTTGACTGGCTTTCAACGTTTGTTCCTAAAAAGGAAGAAGGGGAACTTGAATACAAGGGAATGCCGATTGATGCTGATGATATTATTGCAGTTCTTAATCATACAAGCTTTAGTGATAGAACCATAAGCATTGTTACATCAAGAATAAGAATCAATGACAGAGTGCAGCGCAAGAGTTGCTACACGGTTCTTGAAGAGATTCAAAAGAAGTTCATTAGATAACAAACAGGGCATTAAGTTCTTTATTATTTAGATTTTATATACTAACAGAAAATTTATTAGGACCCTCATACTTAATAGATTCTTTTTCTAAAAGCAAGATCCTCTCATGGACTTGATGCCCTAACATATTCTTAAAACAAACAAACAACAGCAGTGTCATGGCTTTGCTTCCATCTCTTCACCTTACTTTGCAAATTGAATAAGAGTAAGAAGCGTTAATTTTGCTATCCAACTAAAAAAGCTATGATGTTGCTGGGAGAAGAGAAGACACAAATTGAAAACCAATAGGAAGAGTAAAGGACTGTTTTCTTCTTCTCCAGAAAGGAGGTTAAATGGGAAACTTTGTTTTATATCGTAACGGAAAAAGAACTGATATAACTGGATCAATAGAAAAGATAAGTCAGTATGTTGATGCTACTCAATTAGCTCTAAAACATAGATGGCAACGTATATATAAGCATGAAAGTGTATTTTCAAATGAAATACCTATTAAAATAGGGAGTGCATACGATAATGAGGAATATATGGCAAATGTATTTGCTCATAGAAAAGTACACAAGAAAGAAAAGAAAAGAGCAAGCTATGAAGATAGGCAGTTCTATGTTGTCTATGACATGAATGACAATGTAATTGTTGCAGGCACTGCTGAAGAATGCGCTAATAGGCTATCCATTGGATTAGCTAGTTTCTACTGCAAGGCAAGCAATCAGCACAGCGATAAATACAATGCAAGGCATCCTAGCACTGCCCCAAGAAAATATTATGTATATACTTTAAAAGATAAGGAGGAGTGAAATTAAATTGCTTTTTATTTTATTTGTACTGGTGATAGTGATTTATTTATTTTTTATTTTTGAGTAATCAGGAGGTAACGTATGACAGCCGAAGAAGTCAGAACATATTTAAAATCATATAGAAATCTTAAAGACAAAGCAGACTATCTACAGAATAAGTTAATCAATGTTAAGGCCATCTCATATAGAGACAGTCCAACAGGTTCATATTCAGAGCCCAAGACTCAGAACGATTACATCATGATGAAGGATAGGTGTTTAGAAGAAATGGCTCTCATACGTCAAAATATAGATAAACTTGATGATATCAATCATAGGGATGTACTCTTTTATCGATACATCGAATCAATGAGCATCTATGATACTGCCGACATGCTGCATGTATCGCAGAGAACAGCAGAGAAGTACATACATGATGCAATTGAAAAGATGATTGTTATTCTAGATTAGCGTGAATACACGGTTATAAACGTTAAACGGCGCAACATTGCGCATTTAAATGTTATATAATGGTAAAAAGAGGTAAATTAAGCAGAGAGGCATAATAAAGCCTCTTTTTTTATTACTTGATGAGAAAGGGGTGCGACTATGACAGAAAAGCAGAAACTATTTTGTGATGAGTATCTAAAAGATACTAATGCTACAAGAGCATATCTAACAGTCTATGCCAATTGTAAAAGTGCCACCAGTGCAGCACCTCTTGCTTCAAAGCTTTTAAAAAAAGAAGAGATACAAAAATATATCTCTGAAAAGATGGAAGAAATTCATAATGAGAATACTGCCGACATTCAGGAGATAGTTGAATATCTAACATCTGTCATGCGCGCTAAATCGGAATCATATGTAATGATCATGAACGGTAACGGTACACAAAAGGTCATTCAGAAGCCTCCAGATGAGAAAGAAAGGCTTAAAGCTGCTGAATTATTAGGCAAGCGTTTTGGTATGTTTACGGAAAATGTGGATGTTACTTCAAATGGGCAGACAGTGATTGTAGATGATATAGATGAATAAAGTTAGTTTGAAATCTACCATTGGTCCGGCTTTCTATGAAGTTCATAAGCATGTAAAAAACAATGACTACACGCATTATTGGCTAAAAGGTGGGCGTGGCTCTTTAAAATCTTCTTTTATCGGTGTTGAGATACCTTTAGGCATTATGAGAGATGCACAAAAAGGACTGATGAGCAATGCAGTTGTTATCAGACGTGTCAAAGATACTCTAAGAGGCTCTGTTTATGAACAGATAAAATGGGCTATCTATATGCTGAATGCTCAGGATGATTGGGATATACCAGAATCTAAGTTGCAGATGACATACAAGCCAACAGGGCAGGTTATTCTTTTTAAAGGTGCTGATAATCCTAAGAAGCTAAAATCAACAAAGGTCTTTGTAGGATATATCAAGTATGTCTGGTTTGAAGAATGCGACGAGTTCGAAAGCTATGACAAGATAACCAATATCAATCAGTCATTGCTTCGTGGTGGTCCTGAGTATTGTGTATTCTATTCATTTAACCCACCCGAATCGCAAAGAAATTGGTGCAACAGGCAAGTTCTAGTGAAAAGGGATGATACATATGTATCGCATACAACCTACTTACAGGCGCCACCTGAGTGGCTTGGAGAGCAGTTTCTTATTGAAGCCGAGCATATGAAAAAAGTAAATCCTGCCAAATATGATCATGATTATATGGGTGAGGTTACGGGTACTGGCGGAGAAGTATTTACCAATCTATCTATAAGAGAGATAACCGACAATGAAATACAGGTATTTGACAGATTAAAAAACGGATTGGACTTTGGTTATGCTGGTGATCCACTGGCATATGTAAAGATGCATTTTGATAAGACGCGTAGACGTCTTTTTATTTTTGGTGAGGTTTACGGCACACGTCTTTCAAATGAGAAAGCAGTAAGGATGATCAAGAAGCTCAATCCATTGAATAAACTAGTGACATGTGATAGTGCAGAACCTCGTACAATCAATGAATTCAAATTATTAGGACTAAGAGTGAAGGGTGCTAAGAAAGGACCTGACAGTGTGGAAAATGGAATCAAATGGCTTCAGGACCTTGAACAGATAATCATTGATCCTATCAGATGTCCTAATACCGCAAGAGAGTTCAATAATTATGAAATTGAAAAAGATAAGGAAGGAAATCTAAAAGGTGAATTTCCGGATAAGAACAACCATTCAATAGATGCTGCACGATATGGATGTGAGACAGACATAATTGCATCAAAAGCACGTGCAGGAAAGAACAGAAGCAAATATGTCTGATATAGGAGGAACATTAGATGTATATATTTACTATCGATGCAGAAAGATATGATGAGTCATCACTTAATATCGTACAGATAGAAAGTCTGATTAATAAGCATAGGAATATCATAGGAAAAATCAAAAAAAATAAAAGATACTATGAAGGAGAGCATGACATAAAAAGAAGGCAGAAAAAATATAAGGGTTCTGCGAACAACAAAGTAATATGCAATCATGCTAAGGACATTTCCGATACCGCTACTGGATACTTCATGAATTCTCCAATATCCTATAACACTTATGATGGTGATGATGAAACATTGCTAGATAAACTAACAGATGCTTTTGATAATGCAGATGTTGATGATGCTGATTCGGATAATGCACATGATATGAGTGTCTGTGGTGTTGCGTATGAATATGTTTATATCAAACAGGATACTACGGATATTGCTGTTAGAAACATTGAAGCAGATCATACATTTCTTGTTTATGATGACACAATTGAACAGAATCTTCTTTTTGGTGTTTATTACTACAGATTTAAAGATGCAATCACTGATCAGTATTGCTATCGTGCAACAGTGGTAACAAAAAATTATAGATATACGATGATTATAGATTGCTCTAGTCATAAGCATAGGATGATTGAAGAAATGGTTCCTCATTATTTCGGGGATGTTCCAATAATCGAATACAGAAACAATAAACTATGCATAGGTGATTTTGAACAGCAGATATCTTTGATAGATGCCTATAACAAATTAATGAGTGATCGTGTCAATGATAAAGAACAGTTCGTTGAGGCTCTGCTAGTTGTCTACGGTTCTCTGATGGGTGACGATAATGAAGAAGTCAGCGAAACAATGAAGATTCTAAAAGAGAATGGTTTATTAGAACTTCCAAGCGAAGCAAGAGCTGAATATATTTCTAGAACGTTCGATGAAAGCGGAATGGAAGTATTAAGAAAAGCTATTAAAGAAGATATCTATACTTTTTCTCACGTTCCAAATCTTACAGATGAAAATTTTGTAGGAAATAGTTCAGGAGTAGCAATGGAATATAAGCTTCTCGGACTTCAAATGATTACTGGAGAAAAAGAAAAGTATTACAAGAAAGGTCTGCGAAGAAGGATAGATTTGTTCTGCAACTATCTTGGTCTTAAAGCAATTAACATCAATAAGAACAATATCAAGATAACTTTCACTAGAAAACTTCCTAAAAATTTAAATGAACTTGCACAGATGATTGCGAATTTAAGTGGAAAGGTATCAAATGAAACTCTTATCGAACAGCTTCCGTTTGTTGAGGATGCTTCTAATGAAGCAGAAAAGGTAAAGAAAGAAAATGAAGAAAATATCAAAACACAGCAGGCATTATTCAAATCTCAAAATGAGACTCCATTCTATGATGAAAAAGATGCTCCTTCCGATAGTGAAGATGATGAATCAGATTCTATCGGTATTAATAAGGCTTCTTAGTTGATATATGAAAAATGAAGAATACTGGAAAAAACGTCAGTCTGAAAAACTTGATAATGCTATTAAGAATGCCGTTGCAGATATCGAAGAAGTAAAAAGGTTCTATCATAAAGCCTATCTGTATACAGATAAACAGATAGAAGGAATATTTGATTCATACAGAAATCATCATAGAACAGATTCAGCACCTATGTCAGAAAAGGAAGCAAGAGAACTGCTTAATAATCTTGTGAATGATCATGATTATGCAGAACTGAAGAGGAAGCTTGAAAACAATCCATCAAGCAGTGCAAAAAAAGAACTTTTAAAAAAACTTGATGCTCCAGCCTATCAAGCAAGAATAAATAGACTAATGGAATTACAGAACAAATTGGATTCTCTGATGAGGCTGGAATATAATCTTGAAAAAGAAAAAAGCACAGATGCCTATCTAAAAGGGATATATGACGGTTATTACAGAAATGTGTTCAATATATCAAAAGGGATTGGGATTGCTTATGATTTTTCTGAAATAGACCCAACACTCGTGGATCATATGCTCAAATCAGCCTGGTATGATAAGAATTATTCTAAAAGAATATGGGGAAATGCACAGAATCTAGGCAATGAGCTAAAGGATCAGCTGATGCTGGGGGCTATTATGGGAAAGACTCATAAAGAAATGTCCAAAACATTACAGGATAAGTTTGCAGCAGGTGCAGCAAATTGTGAAAGACTCGTAAGGACAGAGATGGCTGCGTTCATCAATTCTATTGATCTTGTCAATTTCAAGGATGCAGGCATCGAAAAAGAGATGTTCATAGCCGTTCATGACGGCAGAACATCAAAGATATGTCAGCAGCATGATAGAAGCATTATAAATGTCAAAGATGCCCAGATTGGAGTTAATGTGCCTCCGCTTCATCCTAACTGTCGTTCCCATATGATTCCATATATCGAAGGAATCACTGACAATATGAAGAAAAGACAGCATAATCCAATCACTGGAAAGGATGAAGTTGTAGATGTTAAAGAAAATTATGATCAGTGGTTAAAAAGACAACAAGAAAAGCATGGAGTTGATACTGTCGATGTCTATATAAAGAAAACAAAGAATGTTACGAAAGACAGGATACAGCATAAAAAATATCTGGATTTATTAGGAAAAGAAAATATTCCATTAACACTACCTGAATTTCAAGATTTGAAGTATAATGATACTGATAGATGGAAAGATTTGATAGAAAAGTTTCGCATTGTCAATCAATATGAAAATCATACTAGACACAACATGCCTGCACAGAAAATTTTCGATTTAGATAAAAAAGCATTTTCTGTGAAAAGAGAATTATTTTCATCTGATTATAAAACAAGTGGTAATTTTGCAATTATGGAATTAGATGGAGACACTTTTTTTGCACATAGCAAAGCTAATAGCAGTGATGATAAAGCATATAAAAATTTCAAGGGTGATAAATCAAAATTAATTTTAAAACCTGATAAAAAGACTTTTGAAACCAAAGTAATAGGAACTCATGATAGAGAAGTAGACAGTGAATATAAATTGTTTGAGTTAGCAAATTTAAAAATTACCGATAATGATGAGCATGAATTATTTTTGTTATCTGAAATGCAACTTTGTGAAAGTTGCAAAGGAGTAATGGAACAATTTATGTTAAGACATCCCAATGTAAAGGTTTCAGTGGTTTCTACGAAAGAATCTAGAATGAAGAGAAGATATAAAGGAATCGATAAAGAAAGAGAGGGGTATAGGGATAGATGGAAAAGGAAAAAATAAGCTATTTAGATAGAAAAGAAGATGTATATAGCTGGATGAATGCACAAAAGCCAGATGTGAATCCTATTTCCTACGGTAGTTCTTATGTTTTTTATGAACTTGGAGATGTGGATGATCTGAGATTGTGTGAGTATTTTATTGCATGTGGATTATTTGAATTAGAACATCATGACTTGGAAGAACGAATTGAAGAACAAATGACATATTGGATCTATCAATATGAACATTTCGGAAGATTCAAAGATGAAATTCCTGATTGCGAATTATTAGAGAAGGATATAGAGAAGATTAAATCTATGATGACGCTAAAATTTGAAGATTTAGAATGTTACGAAGCCGACTGTTAGTCGGTTTTTATTTTGTCCAGAACGGAGGTAAATGATGGCCCAGGGTCTAAGAAAACATAGGCATTGTTATTATGAGGTTAATTCTAAATATTATTATGACAATCATAGAAACTGTATGGTAAGGAATACGCACTATGAATGCATGATCTGCGGTCATGAATATCATGAAGTATCGGAATTATCACAAGGACCGCCTAAAGAAAAAAGTAAATCAAGTGTATTGGAAAAAAATAAGAACAGGCATAGGCATTATTAGATGTCTTTTTATTTTGTCTGAAATAAGAAGAAAGGAGGATAGAAGATGAAGCTAAAAGTTATTCATAATCTTATCGATAAGCAATGTGGTGTTGTCAGATATGTCGGTGAAGTATTTGAAGCTGATGAAGAAAGAGCTAAAGAACTTATCAAACAGAAAGCTGTTGTTGTTTGCCAAGAAGATATTAAGAAAGAAAAATAAGCATTGTATTATTGTCCAAAAACTTATGACATAAAAAGATGGGATGGTCATACGGACCTTAAATGGAGAAGTGTAATGAAAGATAAAAATAAAATGATGCCTCTTAATCTGCAGCTATTTGCTGAAGACCCGGGAAATGAAGCGAATACTGGCGATGGTCAAGAGGATCAGAACACTCAGGATAACAACGGATCAACTCAGGAACCAAAGACGTTTACCCAGAAAGATGTTGATAAAATTGTTCAAGGAAGAATTGCAAAAGAAAGAAAGTCCTGGGAAAAGCATCTTGAAGATCAGAGAACAGAAGCTCAAAAGCTTGAAAATATGAGTGAAAAAGAGAAAAAGGAATATCAGGAAAGAAAACGAGCAAAAGAACTCGATGACAGAGAAGCAGCAATTACCAGAAGAGAACTGACTGCACAGGCAAAAGTTCAGCTTGCTGATAAGGGTATTCCTACAGAATTGGCTGAAATTCTTAATCTAACAGATGCTGATGCGTGTAAACAGTCTATCGATACAGTTGAGAAGGCTTTTCAGTTTGCTGTTGAAAAGGCTGTTGAAGAGCGTATCAAAGGAAAAGAACCACCTAAAAAGGCACCAGAGAACAGTGCAATTACTATGGATTCTTTGAAAAATATGAGCACCCAAGAAATTAATAAAAATTGGGATGAAATACAAAAATTAATGAAACAGTAGGAGAATAACAGAATATGTCAGTAGAAAAATTTATTCCACAAATTTGGAGCGCAAGATTATTAAATCACTTGGATAAGAGACACGTATATTTAAATCTTCTTAATAGAGACTATGAAGGAGAAATCAAAAATTTTGGTGATACTGTAAAGGTAAACCAGATTGGTGATATCACTATCAAAGATTATACAAAAGGAACTGATATTGAAGCACCTGAAGACGTGTCTGGTGCACAGCAGGAGTTGAAAATTGACCAGGCAAAGTATTTTAACTTTTCAGTAGATGATGTTGATAATGCACAAACCAACCCGAAACTAATGGATAAAGCCATGGAACGTGCAGCATATGCAATGAATGATGTTGTAGATGCATTTGCAGCCAATTTATTAGCCATTAATGTACATACTGATAATACTATTGGTGATGATACAACTCCAAAAGTGCCGACAAAAGAAACTGCTTATGATTTATTAGTGGATCTTGGAGTTAAATTAACAGAAGCAAATGTTCCTACAGTCGGGCGCTGGGTAGTCATTCCAGCATGGTATCATGGATTATTATTAAAGGACCAGCGCTTTGTAGGCAATGGTACAGATTATAACAAAGCAATCTTAGAAGGCGGTGAAGTAGGTAATGCAGCAGGCTTCACAGTTTACGTATCAAACAATGTACCTAATACTACAAAGACAAAGTATAAGATCATCGGTGGTACAGAAGAAGCTGGTTCATATGCAGAACAGATTTTAAAGACGGAAGCATACAGACCAGAGAAAAGATTCTCTGATGCAGTTAAAGGCTTACATGTATATGGTGCAAAGGTATTTCAGTCTAAATGCATTGCTGTATTGACTGCTAATCCTGAATAGAAGAAAGGAACTGATTTAAATGAGCTTTATTAAAAATATTAAGACTGGTATCACGACAGAATGTATCAATGAAGACGTGATAAAAGTATGTAAAGCAGATCCGCTTAATTATATCGTAGAAGATAGCTTAGAAGCTTTGCTATCATCTGAATCATCTGAAGAAAAATCAGTTAAGAAGAACAAACCTTTAAGCAAGATGAATATTGCAGAACTCAAAGAACTAGCAAAAGAAATGAATATTGATGCAGACGACTCTCTTACAAAAGATGAGCTTTTTGCTGTAATCAAGGCAAACAAGAATGGATAGCATCAAAAGAGATTTTAAAATTCTTACTGGAGAGACTGATAATGATATAGTCTCTCTTTTTGTTTCTAATGCTGCTAAAAGAGTTCTTATGAGAGCAAACAGATCAGAACTTATAGAACCTCTTTATGATCATGTTCTTACTCTTGCGCTTGCAAGATACGAAAGAAGAGGTAATGAAGGACTTGCATCATATAGTGAAGGTGGAGAAAACGAATCTTATCTGAAAGAAGATGAGATATTATCAGCAGTAGATAATTATCGTCTAACACCAATAGCAAGGAGAAGAAGAGATGAAGAAAAAAAGTCTGAAGAAGTTCACTCTTAGAAGATACAAACCTTATAAAGATTCTGAGGGTAATAATGTCGAAGAATATGAATCCAAAAGATACGATGATGAAGCGATTATTTATCCAGCAAGTAGCTCAACACAGTTTGAACTTTATGGGATGCGCATCCATGCAATCATGAATATGCATTATTATGGTATTTTAACGATAAATGTTCACGACATGATTATTTATGAGGGTGTCAATTATAAAGTAGTCAGTGTGCAGAAATATAAGCGTTTTAAGCACATAGAGATTGAAAGATTATGAGCAAACTAGAAAATGCAGATAGACTTATCTCAAAGCTTCAGCAGATATCTGCTAATGATGCATCGGAAGTATGCACACAGGCTGTAAGGCAAGGCGGATTATTGGTACAGGCACAAGCCAGACTTCTTATTACATATGTAAGTGGTGACCTAATAAGATCTGTGAAAGTAAGAAACAAAAGTACATCAAAAGGTGCAGAAGCAACTGTTTATACTAATTCTCCTTATGCTGCTTATTATGAATTCGGCACAGGGCCTAACGGTGAAGCAAATCACAATGGAATTTCACCAAATGTCAATGTGCATTATAAGCAACAGGGATGGATGATACCAGGTGATGCGATGACACCTGATAGAGCGGAAGGCTATGGTTTTAAAGTTGTCTATAAAGGGGATAAGCCTATTGGATATCTTACAAAAGGTCAGTATGCTAGACCATTCATGTATCCGGCGATGCATGACAATATAGATAAGATAAATGATAATGCTAGAAAATTGCTTATGAAAAAACTCAAAGAAAGGTGTAAATAAAATGATTAATGTAAAAGACATCGTATATAAAGAATTATCTAAGGTTTCTGAAAATGCAAGTGACGCATATCCACACAACTGGTCTATGCTTCCTGCTGTGCAGTTTGTTGAAGAAGAAAATAAGGTTGAAGAGTTCACAGATGATAAAGAACAGTCATCATATATCCGCTACAGAATTGACATATGGGATAACAACAGTACCAGTCAGACTGCATGTGATATAGATGACGTGATGACGACATTAGGATTCTTGAGAACATCATGTTCGGATGTTCCTGATCCAAGCGGATTAAAACATAAACAGATGAGATATGAAGCAATCATAGACTGCAAGAAGCAGTTTATCTATCATACAAATTAAATTAATGGAGGAATCATTATGCTAGCAAATGGTGCTAAGTTAGAATTTAAAAGTAAGACAGTAACAGACTATACCAAATTAAAGGGATTAAAAGAATTACCAGAAATTGGTGTTGAACCGGAAAAAGTAGAAAATAGTGATCTTGATGATACACAGAAAGTTTATGAAATGGGTATCGGAGATCCAGGAGATATTACATATAAATTCAAATATGATAATACAGAAACAGACAGTCCGTATAGAGTATTAAGAAAATATGAAGAGAGCGGAGAAAAATTATCTTTTAAAGAAACATTAAAAGATGGTACTACCACAGAATTCAATGGACAGATTTCATTAAAAAGAACAGGTGGAGGAGTCAATGGTGTAATTGAATTTGATATGAACATTGCATTATCATCTGCGTTTACAATCACTGACCCAATTATTGGATAAAGGAGGCATAAAATGGGAGCATTATCAGAAGGTTTAGATATTCTTGAAGAAGAAAAAGAACCTGTAAAGAAACAGAAAAAAAAGAAGCCTTTCGCTTTGTGGAAGGTAGGAGATACTGAATATAAGTTAAAACTCACAACCCAGGAAATAATTAGACTCGAAAATTTGTTCAACGCAAATCTATTAAGTGTTATTTCTTCAAATACTGAAAATAATGAGATGCCACCACTTAAAGTGATGCTGCTTATCACTCATGGTGCAATGAAGAAATACAATCATGGCATCAAAGAAAAAGATGTAATTGAACTATTTGATAAATACGAAGAAGAAGGTGGCTCACAGCTTTCGTTTATGACTGATGTGTTTCTTCCGATTTTTCAGGTAAGTGGTTTTTTCTCACAGGCTCAGGCAGATACGATGAACGAAAATATCGAGGAAGCAAAAGAGCAGATGTAGAATATCAGACACTGAGCGATATGATCAATGAATTATATCCTATCGCTCTTGACTGCTGTATAAGCACTGATGCATTCTGGAATTCATCTTTTGGAGATATTATAGATGAAATAGATTCTTACAGAAGAAGAGAGAAATACAAACAGAAACAACAGGCAATACATGCTCATAACCTTGCTCAACAGATTATAGAAGGCATCAATCTTATTGTTAATGGAAATGATAATCAAAAAGAGATGCATGGTCTTTGGGATTATTATCCTGGTCTGTTCGAAGAAGAGAAAGAAAAGCATAAAAAGCAGCAGGAGTACAATGAATTTGAAAACTTCAAAGCAAAGAGAAGAAAGTTTGCAAATTATCATAACAAAAAATACGGTGGAGGTGAAAGCAGATGACATTAGAGGAACTTAAAGTTATAATCTCCGCTGAAACAAGCAAATTCAGTTCTTCGTTGAATGATGCAGTCAATCAGACAAAAAACGCAAGTAAAAACATAAATAACCAAACCGATATCATAAATAATGCTTTCGGAAAAATAAAATCTGCATTCAGCTTTGCTGCAATTGGTGCAGCAGCATACAAAGGAACTAAGGCATTGATTGGATTAGGCAGACAGGCAATAGGCATAGCATCCAATCTTACCGAAGTACAGAATGTTGTTGATGTAGCATTTGGTGATATGTCATGGAAAGCTGAAAGGTTTGCCAGCAACTCTATTCAGCAGTTCGGTATGAGTGAGCTCAGTGCAAAGAAAACGGCCTCTACGTATATGGCAATGGCTTCAAGCATGGGCCTTGGAGCAAACAAAGCAAGTGACATGGCAATATCGCTTGCTGGATTAACAGGAGACGTTGCATCTTTCTATAATATTTCACAAGAATTAGCAGATGTGAAATTGAAATCTGTATTCACTGGAGAAACTGAGACCTTAAAAGATCTTGGCATCGTAATGACACAGACAAATCTGCAGCAGTATGCACTATCTCAAGGTATTACAACAAATATCAACAATATGAGTCAGGCAGAACTTGTTACTTTAAGATATAACTATGTTATGCAGCAGTTGTCACTTGCACAAGGAGACTTTGCAAGAACAAGTGGCACATGGGCAAACCAGGTCAGAATACTCCAGGAACAATGGAAACAGCTTCTTGGCATTATTGGTAATGGCCTTGTTGCAGCTTTTACACCTGTTATCAGAGTACTCAATACAGTAATCGGGAAGGTTATTACTGTAGCAAATGTTATTGCGGGTGTTTTTGGCAAATTATTTGGTAAAAAGTCCAACTCTGCAAAAGCTAGTACAAAACAGACAACTAAAGCAATTAATTCTGTTGGAAATTCTTCAAAATCAGCAGGAAGTTCTATGAAATCTGCAGGTAACTCTTCTAAAGGTTTAAATAAATCGCTTAAAGGAACAGAGGGACAGGCCAAAAAGACCGCCAAGGCTTTAGGCACACTGGCCTCAATAGATGAGATAAATAATATCGACTCTTCAGATTCATCAGGAGCAGGCGGTTCAGGAGGAAACGGAGGAACAGGAGCCGGCGGTGTCGGTGATGGTGGCTATGATATTGGTGGAATTGATTGGGGAGAAGGAGAAGACAAAGCAGATAAGGGCAGTGATAAGATTTCGAAAGCAGTAGATAAAATTCTGAAAAAACTTAAGGAATTAAGAAAATGGTTTGATGAAAATCAGCCTATTATCATTGCGTTGATTGCAGGTATAGTAGCAGGCTTTTTAGCATTTGAGACAATAATGCATTGGGGAGCTATTGTTTCTGCTGTTACGGCTCTTATTGCTCCTTTCCAGCAGTTGTGGCTGGCAGTTTCAAATTGGGGAGTACTGTCTGTTATTCAGGGAGTATTAGGAACAACAGCAGGAGCTGCTGCAATTGTAGCAGTAGCAATCGGTGCCGTTGTCGCTGCATTGGTTTATCTTTATCAGACAAGCGAAACGTTCAGAAAACTTGTGATTGATGCATTGAATGCATTAATGGAGATATTAAAAAATATTTATAAGAATATTCTTCAGCCATTATTCTCTTTCCTACTTGATGTGTTCAATACAATCATAGTGCCTATTGCAACATTTCTTGCAAAAGTATTTGTGAAAGCTGTCGAGGCAGTTGCAACTGTTGCATTATCATTCTGGAAGAATATTATGGCTCCTCTTGCTAATTTCCTTGTAACTATTCTCAGCATTGCATTAAAAGGTGTAATAGAGATGTGGGAATCGATGAAACCAGTTATTAATACGGTAGGTGATGTGATCAATTTCTTATGGAAGAATATCCTTTCTCCTCTCGTTGATTTTGTTGTAGGAAATTTAACTAATTCCTTCAAAACGTGGGGAAATATTATTTCAAAAATTGTTGCTTCTGTAACTAAAATTTTCCAAGGATTAATCGATTTCTTTGTAGGTGTGTTCACGCACGATGCAGACAAAGCATGGAAGGGAATTCAACAGATTTTCGAAGGGTTCGGCAGTTTCCTCAAAACTATCTTTTATACAGATTGGACAAAGAGCCTAGGTCTTTTGGGGGTCGGCTTAAATGGATTCCTGGCAAAAGTAAAATCAATCTGGGAAATGGCGAAAGGTGTATTCAATGGTATTATCACATTCATCAAAGGTGTGTTTTCAGGTAATTGGAGAAAAGCGTGGGAAGGTGTAAAACAAATATTCCACAGCATTATTTCTGGTTTGGGAAATATATTCAAGGCACCATTGAATGCAATTATCAGTGGGATTAACACGTTCATCAGGGGGATTAATAAGATTAAGGTCCCTAGTTGGGTTCCTGGTGTCGGCGGAAAAGGATTCCACATTTCTGAAATACCTAGACTTGCAAAAGGTGCTGTTGTTGACAGAGCCACACCGGCTGTGTTTGGTGAGGCAGGGGCAGAAGCAGTTATTCCTTTACAGAGAAACACAAGAGGTCTTGATATGATTGCTGAGAGACTTATTGAAAGAATGCCTGTACAGGAAGGCGGAGGAAATGCCACTTATGTTATTAATCTGGTATTAGAAGATGGCAAGGTTATTACCAAAATGGTAATTGATAACATCAAAGATTATGAAGCACGTACAGGAAAGCCTGTATTTGACTATTAGGAGGTGCTACTTATGGCAGATGAAGCGAAAATAAAAGTTAATGGTACAGCACTTCCTACACCTTCTGAAATAAGTGTAGAGATTAGTGATCTTGATAGCGATAGTGTCAGACCGGTATCTACTGGCGTATTGAGAAGGAACAGAATTCGTGCAAATATGCTGAAAGTGACATTAACGTACAAAATAACGCCTCTGACAGATGTTATGTCACTTCTTAAAGCATTAACACCATCAACTTTTACTTGCGAGTTATATATCCCTGATCATGGCATAAGAGGAACCAAGATAATGTATGCAGGGAATAAAAAATATAACTACAAAAGAGTTAAGACAGGAATAAAAGCAGAATCATTCTCTGTTTCTTTAATAGAGGTGTGATACTATGCTTATTAAATACGGAAATAATGATGTAACGGACAGACTTCTTGATTATAAGATGTCTGTCTCTTTTGCTGACTGCCGTATGATAGGCAACGTGCCATCAATTGAACTGACAATGAAGTTCGATAACTATGACGGCATTCTTGACAATATCGACATCAGCAAGTACTGGGAAGTCAAGGAGAATGATGCATCTGATACAAGATACTTCAAGGTGTATGATCAGCCGGAGAAGTACACCAAGGAACTTACTCTCAAGATGTATGACAACAATTATTCTCTTGACAAGGCATACGATACTAAACTGTCTTATCCTGTCACTATAAAAGACCAGCTGGACGAGATTGAAAGTCTGACTGGTCTTTCTATTATTCGTGAAGGAATACCGCAGTATGTTCTTGATAAGAGCGTATCATGGTACGATAACACGATTGTGATAAGAAACTATCTTGGGTGGATTGCTGAACTGTTTGCAGCGAATGTCTATGCAGAGGGAATTGATTCTATTAGATTTGTTCCCATTGAAAAGAGCGCCTTTGCTGCTACACAGGATTTAACAGATTATGAGAAGAATGAGGTGTATACACTCACAAGAGTATATGCTGAAAATGGTCTCAATCATCTTTCTAAAGGCGATGAAACAGGAAATACGCTATTTATTGATTCAGCAAATCTATATGCAGATGAACAGAGCATTATAGACAGCATCTATGACAGACTTAGAGGATTGACTTTCAACCAGGTGAAGAATGTCACAATGATATCGGTTGATAACCTTCTTCCTGGTGCTCTTGTCAATTATAACAGCAATGAATTCACTTTCTTTGTATCGGATCTAACTGTCAGTTATAAAGGTGGACAGTTCTCTATGTCTACGGTTGACGGCAGTGTGACAACAAAGAATGAAGAAAAGACAGTGAATCGTGTATCCAATACAACACGAATCAGAAAGCTGCAGGTACAACAGGACCAGGAATCATTGAAACTAGATATAATCGCAAAGGAACAGGAAGGCATCAATGACAAGGTGGCTCAATTAAGCCTGTCTAATGAGAAGATATCGCTAAGGGTTTCAGAAGTTGAAGAAAAGGCAGGAGAAGCAATCAAACAGGCACAGGGTTCAGTAAAGAAGTTTGTTTGCGAATATGCTAGTTCAACAGATGGAGTTACACCACCAGAGACAGGGTGGTCAGAGACTGCACCGACATGGCGTCCTGGATTCTATATATGGCAGAGAACAGCCACGACGATCAACAATACTGTCACATACAGTACTCCTGTATGTATTACGGGTGCTAAGGGTGAGGATTCTATATTGTTGTGCATCGAATCATCAAACGGCACGACATTCAAGAACAGCGATGTGGCAACTATATTCACAGTAAATATCTATGTGGGTGGAGTTGTGATTGATAACTCTTCAAAACTGAGAGAAACATTTGGAGATAATGCATATCTGCAGTGGCTCATTAAAAAGCATGGAGAGACAGAATTCAGCAAGATTCCACTAGATGATTCAAGACTCAACGATAACGGGTTCATGTTCACTATTTCAGCAAAGGACATTAAATTCAAGGCAGTCTTCAACTGCGAATTAAATATTTAGGAGGAAAATTATGGCAATTAAAGCGGTCAATCAGATTGACGTTATCGACTTAACCGATGGCTATTCCGTCATATTAACAAATGATAGCCACACATTCTTAGGTACTACTAATTCAGTGAACGGTACACAGACAACTACTACACAGGTAATGGCGTTATGCGGTAGTGAACAGGTTCCATGCACTGTAGGAACTATCACATGCCCTACAGGAATCTCAGCGGTATCTGATGGGAAGTCACCAATGCCAACGATCACTATCACTGCAACATCTGCATTAACTAAGAGTGGTACTATTACTATCCCTATCGTCGTTGATGGTGATATTACTATTAACAAGACATTCAGTTTCTCAATCGCGTTTAAAGGTCAGACAGGACAGAACGGTACAAGTGTCACTGTAAGTTCAACTTCTGTTACTTACCAAGTCGGAACAAGCGGTACCAATAAGCCAACAGGTGAATGGAGCGCTACTGTTCCAAATGTACCTAATGGTCAGTTCCTTTGGACTAAGACAGTAGTCCAGTATTCTGACGGTAAATCAACAGAAGCTTATTCAGTCTCTTATAAAGGTACAAACGGCTCAAATGGTTCAAATGGTACAAGTGTTACTGTAAGCTCAACATCTGTAACATACCAGGCAGGCACAAGCGGCACTACTCCTCCAACAGGAACATGGAGTACAACAGTTCCTAATGTGGCAAATGGTCAGTATTTATGGACTAAGACTGTTGTAAACTATTCGGATGGTAAGCATACTGAATCATATTCCGTATCTTACAAAGGTACAAATGGTACAAATGGTAAAGACGCCATTACGATGGCAATCACTTCAAGCGGTGGAACAATCTTCAAGAACACTGCTATCGCTACAACCTTAACTGCTCATGTCTACAAGGGTGGAGTTGAAGTGACTGGTTCTGCGTTATCTGCATTAGGAACTATCAAGTGGTATAAGGACGGCGGAACTACTGCTGTAGCAACAGGTGCGACATATACAATCGGTGCAGGTGATATCACAAACAAGGCAACGTTCAGCGCACAGTTAGAAGGTTAAATATGATTAAGGCATCAGCAAGCGTAACTCTCGCAAGAGTCAACGATGGAGAAGATGGACAGGGAATTCGCTCAATCACTCCAGAATACTACTTGTCTGATTCTTCAACACAAATGCCTGATGAAAACAGTGATGGGTGGAAAAGTGTTCCGGATGACTATATTGACAATCATTATTATTGGGTGAGATCAAGAATATTATGGGATGATGGAACATATACAACAACTACACCGACACTTGCGAATGATTTGAAATCAATCATTGAAGACTATGATAACAGAATCAACAATATGAACAGTCAGCTGCAGCAGGCAACCAAGGATGCTTCTTCATCCATAGAGCAGACTAAGACATCTATCTTACATACTGTATCGGAAAACTATTACAGCGCCTCTGACGGTGCAAACCTCGCTTCTACTGTATCTACTATTCAGCAGACAACGGAAAACATTCAGATGGATTTCGTCAAGAAAGAAGACTTTAGTTCTCTTTCTGATACTGTATCAAGCAATCAGACACAGCTGAACACCTATATCAGATTCAACGCAGAAGGCATAGAGATAGGTAAACAGGAGTCTGAATTCAAAACTCGACAGACAAACAGCAAATACTCTATTCTTCAGAACAATGACGAAGTAGCGTATTTTGCAAATAACAGAATGTACAACTCTAACATTGAGGTTTCTAATTCATTAAGAATTGGAAACTTCGGATTCATTATTAATAGCGATGGATCATTGACTTTTAAGAAAGTAGGTGGTGACTAATGGCAACATCTTCATCATGTTCTGCTTCTTTTGCAAGTGGAAACGGTAATGTCACAATGACAATGACACGAACAAGTGTCAATGTGGATGGCAACTATGATTTGTGGACTGCTAAACTGACAATGTACTATAAGTGGAATATCAATTCCAGTGCCACAAAATACGGCTCTATGTGGGCGAACGGAGTGCTTATCTGGTCGGGTGGCGTGAGTGTCGGCACAAGTGGTGGAACTAAGACCCTTGCAACAGTTACGAACATCAAGATTCCTCATGATAACAATGGGGGAAAGCATTTTGATTTCTCATTCTCACAGGAATTGAAGGTAACTCTTTCGGGCAACTATGTAGGCAGTGTGTCTGCTTCTGGTGGCATCGACTGCGATGTTATTCCTAGAGCAACCAAGCCATACTGCTCTCCAGCATCAGTCTATTTTGGAAACAGTGTGACAATCAAGACACCTAGAGCATCATCTGATTTCGGACATGTAATATCGTACAGTTATTATGATACGAACGTACAGATTGCGGACAATCAGTGGAATGATGAATTCAAGTGGACAGTTCCTATTTCACTCATTGACAAGATGACTAATGCATCTCAGTCTTATCTGACTTTCAAGGTAGATACATATAACCGTGCCGGAAAGTACATCGGCACTAACTACTGCCGATTAGATTTATTGATGCCATCGGGGTATGAGCCGACTATCACAGGTATTACATACGCAAATGATGATGCTGCAATTGCAAACAGATTTGGTGCATCAACAATTATTCAAGGCATTTCGAAAGTTAAATTCAATGTCTCTACTTCAACGAAGAATGGTGCCACAATCACTTACTATTACAATGAGATTGATGGGCAGATTGCTCAAGGGCCTAATACGTGGTTTGTTACTCAACCAATTAAGACGTCTGGTACAGTTGTTCTGAAATCGACAGTTACGGATTCAAGAGGGCAGAAGGCTACACTCTCCAAGAATATTGTTGTTACAGAGTGGTATTCACCGACTGTTAAGAATGTGAGTGCACAGCGTTGGAATGTATCGACTAACAAAGCAGACGATAACGGCACGGCAGTGAAGATTACTTATTCATTTTCAATTGCACCTGTTGCAAATAAAAATGATAAGACTGTCATGATCCAGTATAAGGATGGCGAGACATGGACTACTCTTGCGACTTATACAGATTCATACAGTGGCAATAACAAAGTGTATATATCATCTGCCGGCAAGTTCAGTACAGACAATGCCTATTCCTTCAGAGTGCTTGTGAAGGATTACTTCACGACAGATGGCGTTGCAGCTTATGCTGCTATCGTTCCTTCGTTCAAGCTGCTTGATTTTTCTGCTGATGGCAGAGGGATTGGAGTAGGGTGCAAGGCAGAGACTGGGAAATTAAAGGTAGATATGCCTCTTGAAGCGCAGTCATTTAATGGATATGTACTAGATTTTGAGACGCAGAACCAAGTAGATACGTGGGTACTCGTGAAGAAAGACGAGAAAATACAGCACTTATGGATTGGCTGGTCTGATTGGGTGTCATGTGGAACTAACGGATGCGGTGTTACTCTGAAATACAGATTTAATGAAAGCATGAGACTCTGCGAACTGAATTGGGATGGTTCGGTCAATGCGACAATCGTTAATAATACAATGGGGTATATGTGGAATGGGTTTCCACTAGATAAATCACCAAAAAAGAATGTATTTATTCCTGTACATACGCAGAGTTCCGATTTGACGCTAAGGTTCTACCCTGTCACAAATGACGTAACAGCAAACCATTGGACGTTAACAGCAATGCATGGCTCAGTGTCAACAGCATACGTATGTGGCACATTTATTTACTCATACGCTTAAAAAGGAGAATAAGATATGAAATTATACGACACATCATTAAAATATATGGATGCGATTAACGCAATCGGTGGCACTATTGTAGCGGTATTGACTGCTGCATTAGGCACACATTGGTTTTTATTCGTAGGATTTTTAACATTAAACATCATCGACTACATCACAGGGATTAGAAAATCTCGTTTGACAGGGAAGGAGAATTCTGCCAAGGGAGTGCGTGGTGTATGGAAGAAACTCGGCTACTGGCTAATGGTGCTTGTTGCTTTTCTTGCATCAGCAATCTTCATTGAAATTGGACAGACTATCAATGTTGATTTAACTATTACAACTTATATTGGGTGGTTTACATTAGCATCTCTCATTATCAATGAATTAAGAAGCATCATTGAGAACTTTGTAGAAGCAGGAGATAACGTACCAGCAGTACTTACAAAAGGATTGGAAGTAGCAGAAAACGCTATTAACAAAGGAGAATAATTATGGGTAATGATGAATTTTTAAAGATTGCAGCGGAAGAAGTAAGAAGATATACAAATGAACATCTAGAAGAACCTCAGGATTTCGATGTTTATACAGTATGGTCTTGTAAAACATTACAAAATAACAAGGCTTTACTATCAACTACACTGTTAGACGGAATGTATTTTGAATGTACTTATAACGGAGACAAGAAAGAATTATATTTAGATGCTTACAAGAAAGAAAAGAATGTGTGCATTAAATTATAAATATTGTTGTGAGAGGACCTGCGCGCCTCTCATTTTTATTTAAATGAAATGGAAGTAAGGAAATGAAAATATTTATTTCTCAGCCCATGAAAGGCTTGTCAGAAAAAGAAATCAAATTCAATAGAGAAAAGGCTGTCAAAAACATCAAGAGCCTGTACGGTGATGATGTAGAGATTATTGATAGTTATATTAATGGTGATGGGACTCCTTTGTGGTATCTTGGGAAATCCATTGAATTACTATCAACTGCCGATGTGGCTTACTTTTTAAAAGGTTGGAATACTGCACGAGGATGCAGAATCGAATACATGTGTGCTGAAAATTATGGAATCGGCACATATCTTGAGGAGGATTAAACAATGGAATTACAAGACACTGTAGAACTTATGAACAGTTCTGATTATAAGGACAGATTCAAAGCGGAATACTATCAAGCCAAAATCAGATATGACAAATTAGATGATATGACTGTCAAGTATGAGGCACGTACTTTGACATTCATTCCTCGATGCTCACTAGATTTATTAAAAGAGCAAAAAAAGCATTTAGGAAATTATACTCGCACTCTTAAGATTAGAGCGGAAATCGAAGGAATTGAATTATAAGAAAGAGGGTATAAAGTATGATTATTAATGTACACGCTGGACATTCTTTAAAGTGTCGTGGCGCAAGTGGACTATTAGACGAAGTCAATGAAGACAGAAAAGTTAAAAACAAAGTAATTGAACTACTACGTGCCAAAGGACACGTTGTTTATGACTGTACTGACGATAATGGAAAAGATCAGAACTCTAACTTAAAAGCAATTGTAAATAAGTGCAACGCTCATACAGCTAACCTTGATGTGTCAATCCACCTAAACTCTAATAGGGGCACTGGCACAGAGGTATATGTAATCAATGAAAAATCAGCAGCTAAACCTCACGCTGATAGAATCGCAAATGATATTGCGAACACTCTAGGCATCAGAAATAGAGGCGTAAAGACTAAAAATCTATATGTATTAAGAAAGGCTAAAGCCCCAGCATTATTAGTAGAATGTTGTTTCGTAGACAATCAGAACGACAAGGATCATTGGAATGTTGATAAGTGTGCTACTGCAATTGTTGAAGGTATTATCGGAGTAAGAGCACAAGAAACTCATGCTGTACAGTCTTCTAAGGGTGGAAGTGAGATTGTAAAAGTAGGACAGTTACGTTCTAACTACTATGCCGACCATAATATCGCAGTGGATGGTTATTTCGGTAAGAATACTCAGCAAAATGTCAACAGATGCTTCCAAAAGGCGATGAATCTTGACTACGGTAAGAAGTTATCAGTAGACGGTATTGTTGGAGAAAAGACATTAGAGGCTCTAGGCAATCACTATGTCAAGAAAGGTGAAAGACAGGAACTTGCAAGAGCAGTTCAGATTGCATTGTACTGCTATGGCTATGATGCTAAGTGGACAGATGGAATCTTTGGAGATAAGACAAAGGAATGCGTACAGAACTTTCAGAGAGATCACGGCTTAAATGCAGACGGAATCGCCGGCAAGAACACAATCAAAAAGATGATGGGTTGCTAAAACATTTCGACTAAATCTCGACTAAATCTCGACTACACAACAATTTAAAGCATAAGAAAGGACCAGGGCTTAATTGCTCTGGTCCTTTTTTGCTTTCTCAATATCATCTCTTATAAGTTTTTTAATGTAACCCATTTTAGATTCGACATGATCAAGTTTTTCTAGAATGTCTGCATCTGTTTTCTTATTGAATGCAAGATTGACACATTTCGTCATCTTCTTAGCATAGTTTGCGCTAGCTTTCTTCTGCGCTTCAGTTGACACGGTTAAACCTCCCTTAGAATAATTTTGAAATCAAGAATACTAATATGGCAATAAGTCCAATCAATTCGATAGCTTTTAAAATTAATTTTTCCATTGTTTTCTTTGAAAAGTGGTTTTATAATGGTAATGGGAAGAGAGGACAAGCCTCTCAACCTACTTAGTTAAATAGTTTGATTAGAATCAAAACCCAACCAATCAAGGAAATGATTTTAATCACTAGCGCTTCGAATAGGTCCAATATTCGAAGCATTTTTTTAACTTCTTTTCCACTTTTCTTACCTCCTTTCTTGATTATAGTATATCATAAAATTATATAAATGTCAATGTATATTGATATAACTAAGGAAATATTATATAAAAAATATCAGTAAACAATGATAGATTTTTTCATTTTAATTTCGATGTTTCTTATACTAAAAAGAGCATTATAAATATATGATGTGCCACTGAGTAGGTGCTCAACTAGTAACAAATCAGTAACATCATTCCAGTAACTGTTTATATTATTAGGTATTAAGCGCTTTTTTGTTTCACATTGTGAAAAAATTATTTCATTTGATGAAAATTAATTATAATGATTTTTATTATGTATATAATACATACAGAAAAGATGAACGGAGGTAAAGGAAATGGGTTTTCCAAAAGGATTTTTATGGGGTGGCGCAGTTGCTGCCAATCAGTGTGAAGGTGCTTATTTAGAAGATGGTAAAGGTTTATCAGTACCAGATATGTTACTTGGTGGAGATGTAAATACTCCAAGAACATTCTTACCAAAGACTGATCAGACTGCGTTTTATCCAAGCCATGAAGCAATTGATTTCTATCATCATTATGCTGAAGATATTGCTTTATTTGCAGAAATGGGATGGAATGCATTCAGATTATCAATCAACTGGGGTAGAATTTTCCCTAATGGTGATGATGAAACACCTAATGAAGAAGGTTTAGCTTTCTATGACAAGGTATTTGACGAATGTAAGAAACACAATATTGAACCTTTAGTTACATTATGTCATTATGAAATTCCTTGGAACATTGTAACTAAATACAATGGTTTCTCTGATAGAAGAGTGATTGATATGTTTGTTAAGTATGCAACTACTTGTATGAAGCGTTATAAGGATAAGGTTAAATACTGGTTAACATTCAACGAAATCAATATCGCATGTATGGGTGAAGGTGGATTAGGTGACCTTTATGGTTTAGGTATCATGGATCCAGAAGATGTAAACTCTGATGAACGTATTCCACTAAACAAATTAAAATCTAACCCTCAGAAAACATTTGAAGCATTACATTATCAGTTTGTTGCAAGTGCATTAGTTGTAATAGAAGGTCATAAGATCAATCCTGATTTCATGATTGGTAACATGATTGCTCATACAACTTTATATCCATTAACACCAAATCCAAAAGATATTCTTGCAGCATTTAATGAAGATAACTTTAAGAATAACTTCTGTGGTGATGTACAGGTTCGTGGTGAATATCCAACATATATGTTCAGATATTTCAAGGATCATGGCATTGATACTTCATTTATTACTGAAGAAGATAAGAAAATCATTAAAGAAGGTGTTATTGACTTCTATACATTCTCTTACTATATGTCTAACTGTGTAACAGTTGATGAAAATGCTGAAAAGACAAATGGTAACCTTGCAACAGGTGCCAAGAACCCTTATTTAAAGGCTTCTGACTGGGGATGGCAGATTGACCCTGATGGATTAAGATATACATTAAATATCCTACATGACCGTTATCCTCATACACCATTAATGGTTGTAGAAAATGGTTTTGGAGCATTCGATAAGGTAGAAGAAGATGGTTCTGTACATGATACTTATAGAATTGATTACTTCAGAGATCATATTAAAGCAATGGATGAAGCTATCGAAGATGGTGTACCACTAATTGGTTATACAACTTGGGGACCAATCGACTTAGTATCTGCAGGTACTGGACAGTATGCGAAACGTTATGGTTTTATCTATGTTGATAGACATGATGATGGAACTGGGGACTTCTCTAGAAGCAAGAAAGATTCATTCTTCTGGTATAAAAAAGTCTGCGAATCTAATGGTGCTGATTTAGACTAATACAAAAAGTCGTAGCTCATATGATATGAGTTACGACTTTTTTCTTATTCATCAAAGATATTTACAATTTCACCATCAAGAATACGGTTCATATTCTTAACAGCACAGAAGTTACCACACATAGAACATGTATCTTCTTTTTCAGGTGCTGCTTCAGCACGATAACGTCTTGCTTTTTCTGGGTCAATAGAATACTTGAATGTTTCTTCCCAGTCCAGCTTCTTTCTTGCACATGCCATCTTATTATCTAATTCCATGGCACCAGGAATACCCTTCGCTATGTCTGCTGCATGTGCGGCAATCTTAGATGCAATAATACCTTCCTTAACATCATCTAGATTAGGCAGACGAAGATGTTCTGCAGGAGTCACATAACATAAGAATGATGCACCATAAGTGGCTGCAATGGCACCACCGATGGCAGCAGTAATATGATCATAACCAGGGGCAATATCGGTTACTAGAGGGCCTAATACATAGAAAGGTGCACCTTTACAGATTGTCTTCTGGATTTCCATATTAGCTGCAATCTGATTTAAAGGCATATGACCAGGACCTTCAATCATCACCTGCACATCTTTATCCCATGCACGTTGTGTTAATTCTCCTAGAGTCACTAATTCACCAATCTGAGCCACATCAGTTGCATCAGCCAAACATCCAGCACGACAGGCATCACCTAAACTCATAGTAATATCATATTCACGGCAGATATCTAAGACTTCATCATAATGTTCATAGAATGGATTTTCTTCTCCAGTCATAGCCATCCAGGCAAACATAATAGAACCACCACGAGAAACAATATTCATTAAACGCTTATTATTCTTAAAACGTTCATACATAGCTCTATTAATACCACAATGAATAGTCATAAAATCCACACCATCTTCAGCATGCATTCTTACAATATCTAACCATTCTTTTGCAGTAATATCTTTTAAAGCTTTATGATAATAAACAACAGCATCATAAATAGGGACTGTACCAATAATGGCAGGACATTCTTTAGTTAATCTCTTTCTAAAAGTACGTGTATCACCATAAGAACTTAAGTCCATGATGGATTCAGCTCCCATCTTTACTGCATTATTCACTTTTTCAATTTCTACATCCATGTCCTTACAATCTCTAGAAATACCTAAGTTGACATTGATTTTAGTCTTCAACATTGAACCAATACCACTCGGATCAATAGAAGTATGGTTCTTATTACATGGAATAATAGCATGTCCTTTCGCAATATGTTCACGTAATACTTCTACATCCATAGATTCTTTTGCAGCTACAATTTCCATTTCAGGTGTAATAATACCCTGTCTTGCAGCATCCATTTGTGTTGTGTAACTCATACAATTTCTCCTTTTAAATAATAAAAAAAGATATACCTGAGCATGTATACCTAAAAAAACAAAATTCCTACGCCGGCATTACCCGTATCAGGTTTTATGGGTCGAAATTCGATCGTATTTCTTCTCAGCCGTCGCGTCAGCTCCCCTTTTTTTATTTGGTTGATAGTGCTATATTACATCTTATATAAATAAAATGCAACGCTTTCATTGAAAAAATGTTACAAAATTATTGTGAATTTTTTGACAAATAATGTAATAATGAAAACATTGTTATAATTTTAAATTGCGGTAAAATATATTCAAAGAAAAGTAGTTGTATAGGAGTAAAAAAATGTATAGATTATCAAAAGATGATGTCAAATTATTGAATAACTTATTATTGATGAAAGATTTGAATCCAGAAGATGGTTATTCTAAAGAGAAAGTGATTGAATATGTTAAAGCAGATAGAGAGTTAAATGAAGCAGAACTCAATCAGATTCGCAATTATGTGTTGGATAAGAATCTTGAATATGGGTTTAAGGAAAATGATGAACCGAATGAATTAGGGTATGCAACTGAAGAATTAGGTGATAAATTATATTATATTATGGAGGAAGAAAGTGATAAATAGATGTTTATGCTTCCTTTTTGGTTCTATTTATTATATGATTCTCATTGAGGGAGGACTTTTTAGAAGAGTCCTAACTTCTTAAGTAATGTGTATATCACTAACAAAGTTGTCAGCTGGATTAGTGATATCATTAGCTCTATGAATCTTGTTAATAGGTTTATAGAGTTTTTTGTTAGAAGTATTTCATTTTATCTTATGACATCTTGTCAACAAAATATCACTTATTTATTGGATTGATGAGCTAATAATGTAAAGATGAAACATATTTACGAGAGTTTGGTTTCTATTTCTGAAAATTATAGAAATCACTTTCATTTCTATTTATAATTATTAGAAAGAGAAAAGGAGATAAGACAATGTTTAGAGACGACTTTTTATGGGGTGGCGCAGTAGCTGCTCATCAGTGTGAAGGTGCCTGGCAGGAAGGCGGAAAAGGAATCAGCTGTACAGATGTAGAAACAGCGGGAGATAACGTAACAGGAGCACCTAGACGTTTAACAGATGGTGTTCTTCCTGGAGAAGATTATCCAAACCATGTAGGTGTAGACTTCTATCATCATTATAAAGAAGATATCGCATTACTTGCTGAAATGGGATTCAAGGCATTTAGAACTTCTATTGCCTGGACAAGAATCTTCCCAAGAGGAGATGAAGAAACACCTAATGAAGAAGGGTTAAAGTTCTATGATGATATGTTTGATGAATTATTAAAATATGGTATTGAACCAGTTATCACATTATCACATTTTGAATTGCCTTGGGCACTTGCAAAAGAATATGGAGGATTTAGAAATCGTAAAGCCATTGATATGTTTGTGAAGTTCGCAAAGGTATGTTTTGAAAGATATCAGCATAAAGTAAAATACTGGATGACATTCAATGAAATCAATAACCAGGCTGATCCGACTCAGCATAACTTAATCCAGGAAGGTGCTGTATTATTAAAAGAAGGCGATGATGCTGAATATTTAATGTATTTATCAGCACATCATGAATTAGTCGCTTCAGCACTTGCAGTTAAGGCAGCTCATGAAATCAATCCTGACTTAAAGGTTGGCTGTATGATTGGTATGAATGGTGTTTATCCAGCTTCTCCAAAACCAGAAGATATGATGAATGCCTTAGGTGCTATGCATCAGAAATATTGGTATACTGATGTACATGCAAGAGGACATTATCCAAACTATATCTTAAAGAAGTTTGAAAGAAAAGGATATAATTTCATTACTGAAGAAGATAAGAAGATCTTAAGTGAAGGTAAAGTAGATTACATTGGATTCTCTTATTACATGTCATTTGCAACTAAGTATCAAGGACGTAATGAAAAGACATTTGATTACTGTAGTGAAGACTTTGTAAGAAATGAATACTTAAAGGCTTCTGACTGGGGATGGCAGATTGACCCATTAGGATTACGCTGGTGCTTAAACTGGTTCTATGATCGTTACGAACTTCCAATGATGATTGTAGAAAACGGCTTTGGTGCTTATGATAAGAAAGAAGAAGATGGTACTGTAGATGACCAGTATCGTATTGATTACTTAAAGGCACATATTGAAGCAATGAGAGATGCAGTCACTTATGATGGTGTTGATCTTTTAGGTTATACTATGTGGTCTCCATTTGATATCGTATCTGCTTCTACTGGTGAATATGATAAACGTTATGGTTTCATCTATGTTAACTATAATAATAACCATGAAGGGGACTTCTCTAGAAGTAAGAAGAAATCATTTTACTGGTATAAACACGTTATTGAAACAAACGGTGAAGAATTATAATACTCAAGAGATAGCTGCGGCTATCTCTTTTTAGCAGTCAAATTTGACAAGTGCTAAATAAAGACTATAATTATCAACAGGTGATAAAGATGCGTAACTATGTATTTGATTTTACTCATTCCTATAAAGGGGATTATCCACAGTTAACTTATTATGATTGTAGTGACATTGAAGGAACACGCTTATTCTGTGACCAACAGGCAGAAAAACAATTAAAAGAGATGATAAGTAAGAATGGTATTTCTGGTATTCATTTTATTGATTCTGGAGATTATCATTACATCACTAAATTGATGATTGATTTTATTCATGAACCTTTTGATCTTGTTTTGATTGATCATCATACAGACATGCAATCTTCTATTGTAGGAGATATGCTCAGCTGTGGAAATTGGGCTAAAAAAGCTTTACAAAACCCTTTCCTTCATCGTTTATATTTAATAGGACCAAGTAAACATGATTTAAAATCAGTGGAACAGAATAAAGTATTAAGTTTCAGCATAGAAGAACTTGAACAAGGTGCTACTATTCCTCTTGAAACGAAATATCCTGTTTATATTTCTATAGATAAGGATGTCTTAGATGAAAAATATGCCATGACGAACTGGAATCAAGGAGATATGTCGCTAGGTATGTTGGAGGATGTATTAGCGCACTTCTTAAAAAACTGTGAAGTAATTGGCATTGATATATGTGGCGACGATCCAGATATCGATGATTATCCTACTTATATAAAAGCGGAAAGAATCAATAATCTTTCTGATGATGCACTTTATCAAACTGCTATGAAAATATTAAAAAGGAGACAAAAGAAATGAGAAAAGATTTTGGTGCACGTGCACTTACTTATCCACAGCCTGTTTATATGATTGGGAGTTTTGATAAGAATGATCATCCTGATTTAATGAATGCAGCATGGGGTGGCATTAGCGATACAATGGAAATTTCGTTGAGTCTTTCTAGTGGACATAAAACAGTCCAGAATATCTTAAAAACACAGGCTTTTACTGTCAGTATTGCAGATGAGGATCATGTAGTGGCGTGTGATTATGTAGGTGTTGTGTCAGGTCATAAGGAACCCAATAAACTAGAAAAAGCAGGTTTTACTTATACGCCATCTAGTAAAGTACATGCACCTATTATCAATGAATTACCTATATGTCTAGAATGTCGTCTCAAGGACTATGATTTAGATACAGAAATCATGAAAGGTGAAATTGTCAATGTATCTGTAGATGAACGTGTCCTAGATGAAACAGGAAGAGTCGATGTATCTAAAGTAAAACCTATTACTTTTGATCCCTTTAATAATCAATATGTAGGTTTAGGAAAAGTTGTTGGCCGTGCTTTTAAAGATGGTCTTAAACTAAAATAAGGACTCATAGGAGTCCTTTTAAATTAGTCTTTTTTAACTGTATGTAATTTATCTAATAAACCACTCTTTTTAAATGTAGGTGCTAAAGCTAAATAAAGTGCTGAAGAAATCACAATCGCAATTACTGCATTAGTAATAGTAGTCACTGCATTCCAAGATGCAAGTGCTAAAGCAGCTTGAGAAGGTGCACCAAGTAATACTGAAGTATAGAAATAAGAGAATAGTGGTTCAGCAATCACATTAAATAATAAACCTGCAAATGTAGAAGCAACGACACCAATCACTAACTGCTTACCTTCTAGTTTTTGGATCTTGAATACTCTATGTGCAACTAGACCTGTAATAACCCCAATACCAAATTTTAAGATAAATGTCTTTGGTGCGACTACTACATAAGTAGGATCAAGTAAATCACCAATACCCATACCAACTGCGCCTGCAACTCCACCAGGAACACCACCTAATAATAAAGCAGCCAATACACAGAATGTATTTCCTAAATGGAATGAAGTAGTTCCTCCTGGTGTTGGAATCTTAATCTGTAGGAATGTGAAGGCGATATAAGCTAAAGTCGCCATCAATCCTGTTACTGCAATTTTTAATGTTTTATTGTCTTTCATATAAAACACCCCCCTTTGATGAATAACACTATACATACATTCTGACATTATATAAATACTCAGTTATTAACTAAAAAAATAAGGTCAGTTTTAAAACTGACCTTATTCATGTACGATTTTTCCAAATAAGAAACGGATCAGAGGACCACAATAGAAAATCTGGAATAATAATGCGACAGGGAAGTTCATGAATGTTGTCTGGAACCAAACTGAAACATCGATGTTCTTGAATAATACAGTTGCGATTAAGCTCATGCATGGACACATGATACAAACAATCATACATGAAATTGCAAGAGTAATCACAATAGGACGATCTGTAGGCTGTACAAAACGGAAAGCAAGCTTATGAGCTAAAGAATCTACAACAAGTAGTTCTAAAAAGAAAGCGACAGGCCACATGATAATCATTTCGTGGAAGGCAAGTAAAAAGACCTGGTTTGTCATTCCTCCGATATTTAATGAGATGTTGAAGAGAATCATGACATACACCATTAAGAATGACATCATCGCTGTAAATAATAAATTTTGTTTAAATGTTTTAGGCATTATAAAATGCTCCTTTCTTGAAATTACACAAAAAAACAACACTTAATATAAGTGTTGTTCGTTATCAAGCTATGCTTGTGCGTTTCCAATAATACCCTAAATCAATATTCTTTTTTTTGCATGACTTACTTTAATATATTTTAGAAAATATGTCAATAAAGTATTTTTTCTAATATTTCTATAGCCTGTGGTAATTTATCTAAATCGATAGAAGAATAGTTCATGATGAAGGTATGTGATGTATGAGGTGTATTCTTAAGATAGTAATGAGAAATAGCTCTTAGATGGATTCCTTCTTCTTTTAATTTATTGATAAGTGTTTCATCAGACATATGTGTATGAATTGTGATAAGGAAATGAAGACCGGCATCTTCCTTGGAAATAGTAATCATATCCTTTAAACTACTTTCTTCTAACATCTTTACAATCGCATCACGCTTATTATGATAATGGTTACGTAATTTAGTAATATGCTTATCAAAATAATGTTCATTAATAAATGATGCAAGAGTATATTGTTCGAAATTAGAGACTGTACAGGCATAAAAAGAGAGCTTCTTATTATAGAGTTCTAATAAATGATGGGGGAGCACCATATAACTAATACGAATAGTAGAAGCAAGAGTCTTAGTGAAGGTATTCATATAAATAACCTTTTCACTTAAATCAATACTCTGCAAAGCAGGAATAGGATGGCCACTTAAACGTAATTCACTATCATAATCATCTTCTATAATATAGCGATGTTTCTTCTTATTTGCCCAACCAAGTAATTCATAGCGTCGAGTTATAGGCATAATAATACCAGTTGGGAAATGATGAGAAGGAGAGATGTGGGCAATATCTACATCTAAATCTTCTAATTGGTTGACTAGTATTCCCTGCTCATCCATATCTATAGGAACACACTTAACCCCTAAACTAGAATAAACATCTAATATTTTATTATAACCAGGGTTCTCTACAGCATATAAAAGATCAAAGCCTAACAGCTGAACAAGTAATCCATATAAATATTCAGTCCCCGCACCAATAATAATTCTTTCTGGTTCAACATCCATATTTCTGAATTCTTTTAAATGTTGAGAAATCGCTTCTCTTAATTCATAAATTCCACCTACTGGAGGATTAACCATTAGTTCTGATTGGTGTTCATTTAATACGTCTTTCATAAGTTTAGACCATGTTGTGAAAGGAAATAAATTGGCTGGTGTCTGATTAGAAGAGAAATCACACCAATAAGACTTTTTCTTGATAGAAGGTTTATGAATCATCTTAGCAGGAATAAGAGGTGTCTTATTATTAATAGGTGATACATAAAAGCCTTTCTTGGGTAATGAATAAATATATCCCTCAGCCATTAACTGCGCATAGGCATTTTCTATTGTAATAATACTAATACCTAGATTTTTCGCAAATGTACGCTTAGAAGGCAGCTTCTCATCTGCGGTCAGATGTCCCTCTAGAATGTCGTTCTTAATAAATGTATATAATTGCTGGTAGAGAGATTTATGGTTATTTTCATCAAAACTATATGTAAGCATAGATACCTCCTTTCTTTTCTAACCATTATAGCGTAATCATTTGAAAAAAAGAAGAAAACAGCATAGAATAGTCTTGTTAATGGAGGATAATCTATGGCGTTAACGGCTAAAAGAATTACAGAGAATTTTAAGGAATTAGAAGATCTTAATAATGAAGCATTTCCTAAAGAAGAACGTATCTCTATTGAAAGAATGATTGATTTATCTCAAACAGGTATATCAGATCTTTATGGTGTCTATGATGGAGATATATTTGTTGGATTCTTTATGACAATGACATCTGATACATGTGTTTATTTATTCTATCTCGCAATCCGTTCATCACTTCGTTCTCATGGGTATGGAGGACGTACTTTAAAGTTGATGGATGATCTCTATCAAAGACAGATTGTGTTGGATATGGAACCTTTAGATGATCAAGCAGATAACTATGAACAGCGTTTAAGACGTACTAAGTTTTATGCGAGTCATGGCTACCGTTCTAGTGGGTATCATTTATTCTATTGGAATCAGACATTTGATTTATTATGTACAAGAGGTCCTTTCCTAAAAGATGACTTTATTGAGATTACTAAAGAACTTCAAAGAGTTGTGGATGAATCAGGAGAAGGGGACTTCCATCCAAAGATGTTGAAGGCAGCCTATGATATTCTAGATATTATTGATTTATAAGAACCGAAAGGTTCTTTTTTCATTTCCTAACACTTAGGAAGTTAAATTGAATGCATAAAGCACTCTAAACCATTACAATGAAGGTACAGGAGGTAATACGTATGAATAATAGACAGCAGCGTATTATAGATATCCTTCATGATTATGATGAATGGGTGACAGGTAAAGAGCTTGCTTCTATGTTGTCTGTATCAGATCGTACAATCCGTTCTGATATTGAGCATATTAATAAAGAGTATGAATGTACTCTTATAGAAGCCAATCGTCGTAAAGGTTATCACTTAGACGAGATGCTGACAAGTGTCAAAGGAATTACGACAAAGTCAGTCATTCCTCAGACATCTCAGGAACGTGTATCTTGGATCATTAAGGAATTATTGTTTAAACAGGAAATCAATCTCATTGAATTACAGGATCGTATTTATGTCAGTGGTTATACGATTGATAATGACTTAAGAAATATCAGACGTATACTCAATGAATATCCTTCTTTAAAAGTGGTACGTGTAAAGAACCACATTCGTTTAGAAGGTAAAGAAAATGAGAAGCGTTCTGTATATAAGCATCTATTAGAATCAGAAATCAAAGGAAACTTCACAAATATCAGTGCCTTGTCTCATTTATGGAAGGATTTTAATCTCATTGACGTGGTAGAAATCTTTAAGAATGTCTGCGCAAATAATCATTATAAGTTCAAGAATGTCAGTCTTCCTATGTTGATGATGCATGCGGGTATTGCGATTGAACGTATCAGGAATAAGAATTATTTATATGAAACACAGAGTGATTGTACAGGTATTGATTTAGAGTATCGTGTCTCAAAGGATTTCTTTGAAGAATTATCACAAAAGTTAGGTATTCCTTATGTTGAAGAAGAAGTCGTTAAGTTTGCTTTCTTATTAGAAGGAAGAGGCAGTCATGTAGACTTAAAAGCAGAATCACAACAGTTAGTAGAAGAAGTATTATTAGACATTAAAGATTGTTTTGATATTGATTTTAGAGATGATGAAGAACTTTACAATAGCTTAGTCATTCATATGCAGTCTTTGCTTGATCGTATTAAAGTAGATAAACCTAATACAACAGCTTATTTAAAGGAGATTAAAAGACAATATCCTCTAGTCTTTGAAATGGCGATACATGCCAGTGATGTCATTTCTAAAACTACAGGTAAACCTTTAGTAGAAGATGAAATCTCTTATCTCGCTTTACATTTTGGAACAGCCTATGAAAGACATATCAATACACAGAAATACCGTGTAGTCATGATTATTCCCCATAATCAGATGCTGGCGAAAGCATGTATGGATAAGATTGAAACACGTTTTAGAGAACGTATGGAAATTATTAAAGTATTCCCATTCTTTGAAAATAATATGATTTCATCACTTCATCCTGACTTGATTTTGACTGTTGTACCTTTACAGCATGAATTGTCTATTAAGACAGTATCAATTAGTTTATTTGTGAACTATGAGGATGAAAGTCAGATCTTCCAGGCACTCAATCAATTAGATAGAGAAAAATATCATGATCAGTTCTGTCATATTGTAAAGAAGCTTATTGGGCAGGAAACATTCTTTATAAAAAAAGACATCGCATCTAAGGAAGATGCCATTAACTATTTATGTGACAATCTGATTCAGTTAGGCTATGCCACACAAGAATATAAAGAAGATGTTTTTAAAAGAGAAGAGATGGCAGGAACAGCCTTTGTGCAGGGCTTTGCGGTACCTCATGCCATTACAGTACAACCATTACGTTCTACAATATCCGTCATGGTCTTAAAGAATCCCGTTAAGTGGGGTAAGTATGAAGTGCGTCTTATTCTCTTATTATCTATCAGTGAACAGGATAATCAGATGCTGCATACATTCTTTGATTGGTTATCCAATGTACTCATAGACTATAACCAGCTGATGCAGTTTATCGAAGCAGACAACTATCAACAATTTATGAAGCTAATGACAGCGTGAGGTAACATATGAAAAAACAACAACAGACTATTGCATCATTACCAAGACGTTTTGGTGCATACTTATTAGATTGGTATATTGGTGCTCTTTTTACATCATTTCCTATCGCAATTGTGTCACAGAAAATCTATGGCACAATGAAGAACCAGAATCTACTAAAGTACCCTCATCAGTTAGGACTGATTTGTGGGTTACTCGCATTACTAGGCGCAATTATTTATTATGTCATTATTCCTTTAGTGATTAATAAGGGACAGACAATCGGTAAAAGAATATGTCATATTAAGATTGTAAAGAGTGATGGCAAAGATGTAGGCCTTAAAGAACTGATACTTAGAGAAGTATTAGGAGCCATTATTATTGAAGGAGTTCTATATTCTGCAAGTACAATATTACATCAGGTATTACAGATCAGTTTAGGTATTAGTTTAGTTAAGCCGATGATGTATGTTGGCTTTGCGATTACAATCGTGAGTGCCATTTTATGTTTAGTGAATAAGAAAGAACATCTAGCATTACATGATTATCTAGCACGTACTAAAGTAGTGAATTTTTCCTAAATAGAGGAAATCGCATTCACCACCTGAAAATAAATATAAGTTTATACTATGAATTGTGAGATGGAGGAAATCACATGGAAGATTTAGAATTATTAAGTTTTAACATTATTTCTGCCGTGGGTACTGCAAAGTCACGTTATGTACAGGCAATGTATCTTGCTGAGAAGGGTGATTTTGATGAAGCTCGCGCAAAAATCAAAGAAGGAGAAGAAAGTTTTGTGAAAGGTCATGAAGCACATGTATCACTTATCCAGAAGGAAGCATGTGGTGAAAAGACAGTTCCAACAATTCTTCTTATGCATGCGGAAGATCAGCTTATGAATGCTGAAACAACAAAAATCATGGCTGAAGAGATTATCAAACTATCTCAAAGAATTAAAAAATTAGAAGGAGGAGAATAGGATGAAAAAGGTTTATTTATTCTGTAGTGCAGGTATGTCTACTAGTATTCTTGCAAGTAAGATGCAGGAAGTTGCAAATAGCCATAACCTACCAATCAAGGTGGCTGCTTTCTCTCATAACAAATTAGGAGAAATCGTTAAATCTGATTGTCCTGATTGTATTTTACTTGGTCCACAGGTTGAATATCTTTATGACGAAACAGTAGCTAACTTCGGGCACCTAAACATACCTATTTCTGTAATCGACCAGGATGATTACGGTATGATGAACGGTGAAAGAGTACTAAAAAAAGCAATTCTATTAATTAAGAAAAACAATAAATAATAATTAAAGGGAGTACTTAAAGTATGATGAAACAACTTGAAAAGTATTTAATGCCTTTAGCGGAAAAAATTGGGCGTAATAAATACTTAATGTCAATTCGTGATGGTTTCTTAGTATCAACACCATTACTTATTGCAGGATCAATTTTCTTATTAATCGCAAACTTTCCAATTGCAGCTTGGACAAAATTTTTAGAATCAACAATTATCAATCAGACAACTGGTGAGTCACTTGCTGCATTCTTATCAAAGCCATCTGATGCAACATTCACTATCATGGCAGTATTTGCGGTAATGGGTATCGCTTATTCATTTGCTGGTCAGATGAAGACAAACAAGATCTTCGGTGCTGCCTGCGCACTTATGTCATGGTTCCTAATCATGCCATATTCAATCACTGGTAATGTTGCTGTAGGATCTAAAACTATTGAAGCAACTCTTTCTGGTATCCCATTAGGATGGGTTGGTGCTAAGGGTATCTTCGTAGGTATCATTACTGCATTCTTAAGCGTACATATTTATGCTTGGGTAGAAGGTAAAGGCTGGACAATCAAGATGCCAGCTGGTGTTCCACCAACAGTTGTAGAATCTTTCTCAGCATTGATTCCAGCAACATTTGTAATGACTTTCTTCTTCCTAGTAAACTTAATGTTTGGTTTCTTAGGAACAAACGTATTCCAGATTATCTTTGAATTCTTACAGACACCATTACTTAACCTTGGTGATACATTAGGGGCAATGGTTGTTGCTTATATCTTCTTACACTTATTCTGGTTCTTCGGTATTAACGGTGGATCTGTAGTAGGTGCTGTATTTAACCCAATTCTTCAGACTTTATCAGCTGAAAACATTCTTTACTTCACTCATCACCAGGGTACAGGACATATCATCTGTCAGCAGTTCCAGGACTTATTCGCTACATTTGGCGGATGTGGTTCTACATTATCATTATTAATCGCAATGTTATTATTCTGTAAATCTAAACGTATTACAGACTTAGGTAAACTTGCTTTAGTTCCAGGTATCTTTGGTATCAACGAACCAATCGTATTCGGTTTACCAATCGTATTAAATCCAACTATGCTTATTCCATTCATGTTAGTACCAACAGTAAACATCATTATCTCATACTTCTGTATGGCTCTTAAGATTGTTCCAATCTGTTCAGGTATCAACATTCCTTGGACTATGCCACCAATTATCTCAGGTTTCTTAGCAACTAACTGGGTAGGTGCACTGCTTCAGGCTGCCCTTATCGTTATTGGTGTTATTATCTATATGCCATTCATCAAGGTACTTGATAAGCAGTACTTAAATGAAGAAGCTCAGGCTCAAGCTGCTAAAGAAGAAGACGACATTGATTTAGACGACTTATCTTTTGACGATCTATAAGAAGGAGAGATGAAACATGAAAATCGTAATGATTTATGACCAGATCCAGTCTGGTAAAGGGATTAAAGATGATCACATGGTACCTTTAGGACTAGTAAAAGAATCATGTGGACCTGCTATTATGATGGAACCATTCTTAAAACAGGTAAATGGACATGTTGTATGCTGTTTATATTGTGGAGATGGATTCTATGAAGCAAATAGTGATGAAGTTAGCCGTAAACTTTGCGCAATGGTAGAAAAAATCAAACCAGATGTTGTTGTATGTGGTCCATGTTTCAACTATCTTGGCTATGGACGCATGGCTGCACGTGTCGCTTACGATATTAACGAAAAAACTCATTCACATGCTATGGCTGCAATGAGTATAGAAAATGAAGAGACAATTAATGAATATAAAGACAAGGTTCATATTATCAAGACACCTAAGAAGGGTGGTACTGGTTTAAATGAATCATTAGAAGGAATCTGTCAGCTTGCCAAGGCAATGTGTGAACAGAAAGATGAAGACATCGTTGCTTCTAAATATTGTTTCTAAATTAACTTGAGGATACGTGAGGACGTATCCTCTTTCAATAAAAGGAGGATATTAATATGTACGGTATTATTGCTACTTGGAGAATGGCTTTAGAAGGTATTACAAAAGCAGATGAAATGTTAAAGAATCATGGAGATGCAGGAGATGCAATCGTTGAAGCTGTTAAGGCTGTAGAAGATTTCCCATATTATAAATCAGTAGGTTATGGGGGATTACCTAACGAAGAAATGATTGTTGAATTAGATGCGGCTTATATGAACGGAAATACTCTTTCAGTAGGATGTGTTGGTGCAATCAAAGACTTTGCCAATCCTGTAGAAATCGCAAGAAAATTATCTCATGAAAAGGTCAACAACTTCTTAGTTGGTGCAGGTGCTGAAAAGTATGCATCTAAGAATGGTTTTGAAAGAAAGAACATGCTCACTGAACGTGCTGAAATTCATTATCATAATAGATTAAAAGAAATGACTCAGGAAATTAAACCTTATTCTGGTCATGATACAGTAGGTATGGTCTGCTTAGATGAAAATGCAAAGATGACTTCTGCAACTTCTACGAGCGGTCTATTTATGAAGCGTTCTGGTAGAGTAGGTGATTCACCTGTATCTGGATCAGGTTTCTATGTTGATAGTGAAGTCGGTGGTGCAAGTGCTACAGGACTTGGTGAAGATGTAATGAAGGGCTGTGTCTCTTATGAAATCGTAAGAATGATGAAAGAAGGTATGCACCCACAGGCTGCATGTGAAAAGGCTGTTAATACATTCTCTAAAGAATTAATCAAACGTCGTGGTGAAGCAGGAGATATGTCTTTAATCGCTATGAATAATAAAGGTGAATGGGGATGTGCCACAAATATTGAAGGTTTCTCATTTGTAGTTGCAACTCCAGAACTTGAACCAACTGTATTTGTAGTAAAGCATGAAGGTGAACATAGCGTGTTTGAAAAAGCAAGTCAGGAATGGCTTGATGATTATATGCGTACAAGAACAGCCCCATTGGTAAGAAAATAATGAATGAAGAAATATTAAAGGCTGTTGATGAGATTGCAGATGAGATGATTGAAGGCATCAAGCGTATTGTACGTATTGATAGTGTAGAATCTGAGGCTGTGAATGATGCTCCTTTTGGAGAAGGCGTACGCCATGCACTTGATGAAACACTCCAGTTATCTCGTGATCTTGGATTTGAAACAGTGGATGTTGATCATTATATCGGTTATGCTCGTTATGGTAAAAGTGATGATTATGTATGTGCCTGTGGTCATTTAGATGTTGTACCAGTAGGTGAAGGCTGGAAACATCCACCATTTAGTGCTTATGAAGAAGACGGCGTGATTTATAGCCGTGGTATTCTAGATAACAAGGGTCCTATTCTTTCATGTCTATATGCTTTAACTGCTTTAAAGAGACTTGGCATAAAGCCCGAAAGAGAAGTACGTATCATCTTTGGCTGTGATGAAGAATCAGGATTTGAGGATTTAAAATATTATTTAGATCATGAAAAAGCACCTATTGCCGGCTTTACACCAGATTGTAAATATCCTGTTGTTTATGCTGAAAGAGGACGTGCAGTTATCAAAGTGAAAGCTGATCTAGATCATTTGATTACTTTTATGAATAAGTATATCTTAAATACACAAAATAAAGGTGAAAGACTTGGCATTGATTATAAGAATGATGAGTTTGGACAATTAGAAATCCGTAACTATCATTTAACTAAAGAAGACTTCAGCTTTTCTATTAGTTATCCAGCAGGAATTACACTAGAAGAAATACTTGATAAACTCAATCGTATTGAAGGGTATGAGTATGAAGTCGTGTCTCATTTCAAGCCTGTTTATTTTGATAAAAAGGCACCAATGGTAGAAATCATGAAAGAGACATATGAATATGTAACGGGTAATGATGGAACTCCTGTTACTACAACAGGTGGTACTTATGCGAAAATGATGCCTCATATTGTCCCATTTGGACCTTCTTTCCCAGGACAGAAAGGTATTGGACATAATCCCAATGAATGGATGACAAGAGAGGATCTTATTACCAATGCAAAGATTTATGCTTTAACACTATATCAATTATCTAGAAAGGAAACAGAACTATGATTGAAGTATGCTGTGGAAGTTATAAGGATGGCCTACGTGCTTACAAGGGTGGAGCCACACGCATTGAATTAAACAGTGCCCTTTATTTAGGAGGTTTAACACCCTCTGTGGCTTCATTAAAACTCTTAAAAAGAGAAACAACATTGACTATTATTTGTATGGTTAGACCTCGTGGTGCTGGTTTTACTTACGATGAAATAGAATATAAACAGATGTTATTAGAAGCAGAAGACCTATTAGAAAATGGCGCAGACGGTCTCGCTTTTGGTTTTTTAAACAGTGACCATACAATTAACGAAAAGCGTACAAGAGAATTTGTAGAACTTATTCATAAATACCATCGTACGGCTGTATTCCATCGTGCCTTTGACTGCTGTGATGATTTAGATCATGCGATGACTCAATTGGTTGAACTTGGCATTGATCGTGTTTTGACAAGTGGTGGTCAGCCAACTGCGATAGATGGAGCAGATAAGATCAAATCATTACAAGAAAATTATGGTAAGGATATTGAAATTCTTGCAGGAAGTGGTGTGAACTATAATAATGCATTCTCTTTAATGGAACATACAGGTATCTCTCAGGTACATTCTTCTTGTAAGGATTATGAAGAAGATCCTACAACTTCAGGCAAGTCTGTCACTTATAGCTATTATACGGACACACATGCTAATGATTATGAAAGTGTGGACCAGGAAAATGTCGAAAAACTTGTCAGCAGCCTACAAAACAAATAAAAGATATATTATTACTTTCTTTGCAGTGTTCTTTTCGGCACTCTTACAAACATTTGTTCTTCAGACATTTTTGAATCCTTCTGATCTATTATCAAGTGGTTTTACAGGTGTTGCGATTCTAATTAATCGTATCAGTATGCTTTATGGGTATTCTTTATCTATTTCCACACTTGTGATTGTACTCAATCTACCTGTCGCCATTGTATGTTATAAGACAATAGGCAAGAAGTTTGTTTTCTTTTCTTTCTTACAAGTTATCTTCTTCAGTATTTTCACAAGGGTATTATCTTTTGATCCATTATTTGATGATGTGATCTTAAATGTCTGTTTTGGTGGATTTCTTTATGGCTTTGCGATTGCGATTGCCTTAAGAGGTAATGCAAGTACAGCTGGTACTGATTTTATTGCTTTATATGTATCTAATAAAATGAACAAGTCAATCTTTGAATATATATTTGTCTTCAATACCTTGATGCTATGTGTTTTTGGATTTATGTTTGGCTGGGTTCATGCAGGATATTCTATATTATTCCAATTCCTCTCAACTAAAACGATTGATACATTCTATAAGCGATATAAACGTGTGACTTTAGAAATCACTACAATTCATCCTGAAGAATTACGTCAGGCGTATATTGCACAATATCGTCATGGTTTGACTATGCTTCATGGTGAAGGAGGCTATAGCAGTCATCCTCTTACAATGATTCATACTGTTGTGTCAAGCTATGAAGTACAGGATATTGTGATTTTGATGAAGAGTATTGACCCTCATGTCATTATCAATATATTACCAACAGAAAACTTTGTCGGTGGATTCTATCAAAAACCACTCGATTAACAGGCTTCGGCCTGTTTTTTTTTGCATGAAAAAACCTCTCATATGAGAGGTTAAATGCTTAATTCTTCTATATTACAAGTGTTTTCTTCTTTGAAGTATTCTTCTGTTTCCGCAATGACTTCTTTTCTAAGTCCAATTAAACCGATGAGGTTAGGGATTGCCATACAGCCATTGACGATATCTGCAAGAATAAAGATAAACTGTAATGACATAAATGGACCAATCGCAATAAGAATAATGAAGATGATCTTATAAATCTTGATAGAACGAATACCTGCAAGATAATACATACATCTTTCACCGTAGTAGTTCCATCCAATAATTGTAGTAAACGCAAAGAAAATCAATCCAATATTTACAATATATTCACCAATAAATGGAATAATAAGTCCTCTATTAAAGGCAAGTGATGTGACTGCAGCTCCTTCTAAACCACTTGTGTTCGCACCAGTGATTAAGATTGCAAGACCTGTCATTGTACAAATGACCATTGTATCAATAAAAGTACCAGTCATAGATACAAGTCCCTGTTCTACACATGAATCAGTCTGTGCAGCAGCTGCGGCAATAGGAGCACTTCCTAAACCACTTTCGTTAGAGAAGATTCCTCTACTAATACCCATCTTCATCGCAACACCCATACCAGCACCAAAGACTGCTTTGATATCAAAAGCTGAAGCAAGTACTATCTTTAATACATGAGGAATCATTGGAAGATGTGTTAATAGAATAAGTACAACACCACCAATATAAAATACACACATAAATGGAATCACTTTTTCAGCAACTGCCGCAATTCTATGAATACCACCGATTGTGATAAAACCAACAAGAAGAGTAAGAATAATCGCACTGATCCAATAAGGTACATGGAAAGAAAGATGCAATGCATCAGAAATAGATCTTACCTGAGTGAATGTACCAATACCTAAATAAGCAACAGCTACACCAAAGAATGCAAATAGACTTGCGAGAAACTTATTGTGTAAACCTTTTTCAATATAGTACATTGGACCACCGGCAATTTGTCCATTTTCATCCTTTGTACGATACTTGATAGCGAGTACCCCTTCAGCATATTTAGTGGCCATACCAAAGAAAGCTGAAATCCACATCCAGAATAATGCGCCAGGACCACCTGCAGAAATCGCAGTTGCTACCCCTACAATATTACCTGTTCCAATCGTAGAACTTAAGGCAGTACACAATGCCTGAAAACTAGAAACGTCTCCTTCATGATTTTCATTCTTCTTAAAAATCAAAGAGAAAGCTTTCTTTAATCTTACAAACTGAATAAACTTTAAATGAGTAGTAAAATAAATACCTGTTCCAAGTAATAACAGGATAAGGGGCATACCCCATACGAGATTGTTGACTTGAGTCAAAAATTTGGTCATAAAAAAACTCCTTCTAATAAATTAGACGGAATTAATAGTGAAAAGTATAAGTCACTGTCCTTTTACCTGAGAGTGTTACTCCTTCGGTGCTCATTATGAGTCTCTCCAGTGATTCGTCCAATAGCGATCCTTTTACCTGAAATCTTCCATCCTTCGGTGTTCTTACAAAGAATCTCTTTCGCTACTATCATCCGTTCTTTTACAAGAAAACATTATAAACAGAGATTATTATAAATTCAATGTTTTTTTATTTTAAAAGCTTTTGTATAATAAGAAAAAGGGGAATAGATTTATGAATATCGTATGCTATGGAGATTCTAATACTTATGGTTTTAACCCTCTTGATGGGGGACGTTATGAAACATGCTGGGTGGATATAGTAAGAGAAAATTATAAGGATGATTTTGTCGTCAATGCAGGACTCAATGGAAGACTTGCTGAACCAAGACAATTCTTATATGATGTTACTTTACGTCAATATGCACCTATTGGATTATTAGTTATTATGCTAGGGACAAATAATGTAGACCATTTAGAATCGGTAGAACATATTACAGTAGGTCTTCATGTGATGTTAAGACGTGCTTTGTCTAAAGCCGAACATATATTACTTCTTGCACCGCCATATTTAAGAAATGATGAAGAAAGATATCAAAGAAGTAAAGAACTCAATAAGAAGTTAAAAGTACTTGCAGATAGCTTTCATGCAGATTTTATTGATGTAGAAGAAGTAGTAAGTGAACTTGCATTTGATGGTATTCATCTTACAAAAAAGGGACATGAACAGTTAGGAAAAACAATTGTAGACTATATAAAGAAATCCTTATAATGGATTTTTTTGTATGCTCAAAAATGCTATACTTTAACACTGGGGGGATTAAGATATGACAAAGAATATGACAGAAGGACATCCATTAAAACTCATTATGATGTTCGCATTGCCTTTATTATTGGGAAACATATTCCAGCAGACTTATAATATTGTGGATACTGCAATAGTAGGTCAGACACTGGGCGCCAATGCACTTGCGGCAGTAGGCTCTACTACTAGTGTACAATTTCTAGTATTGGGATTTTGTATTGGTATATGCTGTGGTTTTGGTATACCTATTGCCCAGTCATTTGGTGGAAATAACTTATCTAAGATGCGTGATTTTATTTATCATAGCATTGTATTGACTATTATTATCGGTGCTTTGTTAACTGTAGGATGCTGTTTATTATGTATGACAATTATTCATATATTACAGATACCAGCTGAGATTGCATCACGTTCTTATATATATTTATTAATAATATTCATAGGCTTACCATGTACGTTACTCTATAATCTATGTTCAAGTATATTACGTGCTGTAGGAGATAGCCGTACACCATTCTTATTTCTTGCTTTTTCTGCTTGTCTCAATATTGTGTTAGATTTATTTTGTATTATTATTTTAAAGCTCGATGTCGCAGGTGCAGCCCTTGCGACAATTGTGTCACAAGGTATCAGTGGCATCTTATGTCTTATACTCATTAAGAAACGTTTTACAGTATTACATATAGAAAAAGAAAATAAAGTAATAAAGTCATCCATCGTTAAGAATTTACTTGGTATGGGACTTCCAATGGGATTACAGTACTCTATTACTGCGATTGGCTCTATGGTCATGCAGGGAGCCAATAACTCTTTAGGCGCCACTTATATGTCTGCCTTTGCGGCAGCGGCTAAAATCAAACAGCTTGCTATCTGTCCATTTGATGCATTGGCCACAGCAGCTTCTACTTTCGCAAGTCAGAACTATGGTGCAAAGAAATATGATCGTATCAAAAAAGGTGTCATACAAACTGTTGTTGTAGGTATTATCTATGGTGTGGTTGTAGGAATCTTATTGATTCTATTTGGTAGAATATTCTCAATGTTGTTTATTTCATCAAAATATAGTGCAGTCCTTGATGCATCCGCAAAATATATTACCTATATGGGATATTTCTATTGGGTTCTTTCAATTCTCAATGTCTGTCGCCAGACAACTCAGGGGATTGGTTATTCTGGACTTGCAATATTCTCTGGTGTTATTGAAATGATTGCGAGATGTTTTGTATCATTGGTATTTGTACCAATAGCTGGTTATACCGCAATTTGCTGCGCTGATCAGACAGCCTGGATTGTTGCAGCGCTCTATTGTGTATTCACTTTTAGCTATTGTTTCAAAAAGATTCAAGAAGAATGACGATATTCAAGAGGTGTCATATGATACCTCTTTTTAAATTGTGTATTAAAATAGCTAGGACGACTAAAGCCACACATTTTTGAAATAGATACAATAGAATAATCAGTAGATAATAACTCAGCACTATGCACTAAACGTAATTCATTCAAATAAACCATAGGAGAAGTATGAAGATATTGAGAAAAAATACTACAGCATCTTGAACGACAGATAGAAACTTCGTCTGCCATATCCTGGATGGTGATCTTTTGAGAAAGATGATCTCTCAAATAATGAATCATTTCTAACATCTTATCATAATCGTCTAGTGGATTACTTTCTGGAAGAATTGTACTAGCTAAATGGACAAGCTCTGATGCAGAAGAGAGAATTAAAAAGGGATTCATTTCTGGAATATTAAGTAAACCATATAGCTTAGTGATGAGTGCATGAATTGTATGATCATGGATAACTATATAAGGGGCATGTTCATGATTAAAGAATGAATCAAAATAACTTAAAAGTGATTCATGCATACTAAAAGTTTCTCTTTCGATAGAGACAGTCATTAAATGGGCTGTAGAAGAAAGTCTTGCATGAATAATATGAGTATTAATCATAAAGGCTTCGCCTTTATGAATAGTAATTGATTCTCCATTAATTAAATAGGATACTTCTCCATGAAGACAATAAATGAACTCTAAAGAATCGTGATCATGATAAATCATATCATTTTCTGTATTTTCAATATGCTGGGTATGGATAGGAAACATGATAAAACTCCTTATAAACGATAGTGATATTATTATAAGTATAAAATAGATATTAATCAATAAAATTATACGATAATGATATAAAAGAAAGAAAATACAATGATTATCAAGTGAAGTTGATGTACTTAATGAATGTAAACGGTGACATTCTGTAAAAACAGACTTATAATTATACTATATTGATATTAAAAGATAATAAGAACTGATTATAATTCTATATAATATACGATAATGATATGTTTGTGTATAATGTTAAGAATATGTTATAATTTTGTTCGAGGAGCTGATAGGATGAAAGAAGAATTATTTGATGATTTAATATTAGAAAGAGGTTATGAATATGCTCAGGAAGGGGCAGTGGATCATGTACGTAAAGTAGGAGAAGTAATCTATGCCACTGTTCATGGGACAGAGGATTATCATGTAAAAATAGATGATAATGATATGTTCTGTGATTGTCCCTATGCTAAAGAGGGAGCGCATTGTAAGCATATGGCTGCTGTTTTGTATTATTTAGATAGTCATCCTGTTTATGATGAACATACAATTATTGATGCATTAAGTGAGAAGCAGGCTAAACAACTATTAAAGAAAATATTAAAAGATCATCCAGAATATTTAGATCAACTACCGCAGGTAGAAAAGAAAGTAGAAAACAAAGAAAGTGTGGAAGAGGCTTTTAGAAATCATCCTGACAAGAAATCAGCTCGTGGTTATATTGTGAAATGTATGGATGATTATATGGATATAGATATACTTATTCATACATTTAAAAACTATTTGGAAGATAAGATCGTATCCAAATATTTGATTGATTACTATAGTACACTTGATATTAAAAAAGCGATTTCATTTGTGAAATCATTAAAGACAGATAAGCCTTCTATTAAAAAGATGTATCAATCTTATTTGAAGGACTTATATTTAAAAGATAATGATAGAGAATCTTATTTAGATATTTTATGGAAACTTGTGAAAGAGGATGGACAGATAGATTTCTATCGTGAATTAAAAAGACAATATACAAAAGAGGAATGGATTCCATTAAGAGAAGATCTTCTTAATAGTCTTCCACCTCGTGCAAGACTTGATAAGATTTATTTAGAAGAAGGTATGTATGATCAGTTATTGAATCTTGTCATTCAAACACCTGGCTTATATATTCTAGAAGAGTATTATCATGATTTATTGAATTATCCTGAACAGCTATTAAATAAGTATTTAGAGGAACTTAAACCTCTTGTAGGTAAACAGGATATCACTCATTATCTCAAAGAAATAGAAGAGATTCCTGGAGGCGTGCAGTTTATTTCTTTAAATCAATTGAGAAAATAAGGCGTTTTAAGCGTATAAAAAGAGTAGGGAGATATAATCTCTCTACTCTCTTAGTTTTTCTAATCCCATGATAAAGAAACTGATGATTAATAATAAGCTTGATACCCAGATAACATGAATAGATTTTCCTTGGGAAAATAAACCACCAAATCCTGCACCAAGTCCAAAAAAGAAAATAATTCCATAATAATAGAATGCACGTCTAAGTGATGCTTTATTATGTGTTTCTGTATAATCAGCTAAAGCACTTGTGCCATTACGAATATTTCCAATACACATTGTAGAAGCATAAGAATAACCACTTACTTTTCTAAATGTCTGTACCTGAAGCGCACAAGAGAATGAGACAAGAATAGTCGCTAAGCTATCTAAGTGATGGGGAATAAGTCCAACAAAGAATAGAATCACTATTTCTAATACAAGTATACCCTGTCTCCAATGCATCTTTTGGGCATATTTAAAGCGAGAATGCACAATATCGGCAATAAATATTCCTGATGCAAAGGCGATTAAAGGTAATAAATACTTTAAGGCAATCATCCATTCTCCACTCATGATATGATTACTTAATAATACGACGTTACCTGTCTGGGCATTAGAATAAACACCACCACGTGCAAAATAAGTATAAGCATCCTGAAAGCCACCAGACATGGCAAGGAAGATACTATTTATAAAAGCTTCAGACATCTGTCTTTCACGTAAAAACCATTGAATAAGTTTGTCTTTCATAACATACTCCGTTGTAAATTTAAATCAAATGCATTATACTGAATGAACAGAAATATGTAAAAAGTATTTTTGATATACTGATGATATGATTATTATATGGGAGGAAACTTATGGCAAACTATGATTATTACAGAATATTCTACTATGTAGCACAATACCAGAGCTTCACAAAGGCAGCAGAGATGTTAAGAAACAACCAGCCTAATATCACCCGTTATATCAATAACTTAGAAAGTGAACTAGGCTGTAAACTTTTTATTCGTTCTAATAGAGGTGTTAAATTAACACCTGAGGGAGAAAACTTATTTGAACATGTCGCCATTGCTCAGGAACATTTAAGACTTGGAGAAAGTGAACTACAAAAAGAAAAAGAATTAAATAGTGGTTTAATTACTTTAGGTGTCAGTGAGAATGCTTTACGTATATTCCTTTTAGATCATCTGGAACGTTTCCACGAACAATATCCACATGTTCGCCTGCGTATCACTAACCATACTACACCTGAAGCATTAGAATCATTAAGAAATGATTTATGTGACTTTTCTGTTGTTACAACACCAATAGACTTACCACATTTATTACAGGTCTTGGTACTCGATCATTTTGAAGATATTCTCATTTGTGGGAAGAAGTATAAGGAACTTTCATTAAAACGTCATTCTTTAGATGAATTCAAGGACACACCTTTTATATCTCTTACAAGTCAGACAGGAACAAGAAACTTCTATAATCAATATTTCTTAGATAATGGTGTTTCTTTCCATCCTGATATTGAAGTCTCTACAACTGATCAGATTATCCCTCTTATTGTTCATAATTTAGGTATAGCATTCTATCCTAGAAAGCTAGCCCAGCCATACTTAGATAAAGGAGAGGTCTATGAAATCCCGTTGATTCAATCATTACCACATCGTAAGGTTTGCTTAGTGAAGGATCCTAATAAATCACAAAGCATTGCCTCTAGTAAATTGATTGAATCACTTATACATCGTTAAGGAGAAAAATTATGCCGCTGCTTATATTTATGATAGGTACTTGTTTTGGCAGTTTTATATCTTGTATGTCACATCGTTATATGACTCATGAATCAATACTTGGAAGAAGTCATTGTGATTATTGTGGCCATACATTACATGTATTAGATTTAATTCCAGTCTTATCTTATATATTACTTAAAGGGCAATGTCGTTATTGTCGTCATAAACTCAATAAGAGTCTGCTTGTTCATGAACTAATAGCAGGCTTTTTATTTGTCTTATTTTATATTCATGATGGATTAAGTATTCTTTATTTATCTCATATCGCATCTCTTACATGCTTTTATATTATTTCTATAATAGACTTACATCTCTATGAAATAGCTGATGTATATCTTCTTATTAGCTTAGTATGTAGCTTTAAGATTATATATCTCAAAGAATCTCTTCTATTTATATTATTTCTTATACTATTTGTTTATCTTTTTTATAAGATAACTGGAAAAGAAGGACTTGGTGGGGGAGATATTAAGATGTTAGGTGTATGTAGTCTTTCTTTAGGTATTTATCAAACATTAAGTATCTTATCCATTGCCTGTTTATTAGGAATCATCTTCTCTTTTATAAAACAAAAGAAGATGATTCCTTTTGGTCCTTTTATTGCGATAGGATGGTTAACTATATCCTTATTTGACAGTTTCATCTTCCTGTAATACTATTTTTGTCATAGGAGGTGTTCTTATGGCGTCACTTTTTGAAGAAACATTTAATGAACCTCTTCCATCAAGACTAAGACCTGATAATCTAGATGAATTTGTTGGGCAGACTCATCTAGTAGGAAAAGGAAAAATACTTAGAAGACTTATAGAAACAGATTCTATTTCTTCAATGATCTTCTGGGGACCACCAGGAGTAGGTAAAACAACACTCGCAAGAATAATTGCTTCTCATACACATTCTTCTTTTATTGATTTCTCAGCTGTGACTAGTGGTATTAAAGAAATAAGAGAAGTGATGAAACAGGCAGAAAATAATCGTGTCTTTGGTGAAAAGACAATTCTATTTGTGGATGAAATACATCGTTTCAATAAATCCCAGCAGGATGCTTTTTTGCCTTTTGTAGAAAAAGGAAGCATTATACTTATAGGTGCGACAACTGAAAACCCATCATTTGAAATCAATGGAGCTCTTTTATCACGTTGTAAGGTATTTGTCCTCAATGCACTTGAAGAAGAGGATATTGTTTCATTACTCAAACATGCCATTTCTAGTCCAAAGGGATTTGGAAATTTAAATATTGATATATCTGATGATTGTTTACACCTTATTGCATCTTTTAGTAATGGTGATGCAAGAAATGCGTTATCTACTTTAGAAATGGTTATTAATAATAGCGATGAGAAGGATGGCATCATCCATGTTACTAAGACCATCATTGAACAATGTACACAAAAGAAATCTCTTTTATATGATAAAAAGGGTGAAGAACATTATAATCTCATTAGTGCCTTACATAAATCTATGCGTAATTCAGATCCAGATGCAGCTATATATTGGCTTGCTAGAATGTTGGAGGCAGGAGAAGATCCTCTTTATGTCGCAAGAAGAGTGATTCGTTTTGCGAGTGAAGATATTGGTTTAGCAGATCCCCGTGCCTTATCTATTGCGAATGATGCCTATACAAGCTGTCATTATATTGGTATGCCTGAATGTTCAGTCATATTAACACAGGCTGTTGTTTATATGTCCATGGCACCTAAATCTAATGCCTTATATATGGCTTATGAAACAGCTAAAAAAGATGCATTAAAAGAATTATCTGAACCTGTGCCATTAGTTATTCGTAATGCGCCTACAAAACTTATGAAGGAACTACATTATGGGGAAGGCTATCAATATGCTCATGATACAAAAGAGAAGATTACGAATATGCAGTGTCTACCCGATTCATTAAAAGACAGGGAATACTATCTTCCAGGCACTCAAGGTGCAGAGAAGCAATATAAAAATAGATTAGATGAAATCAAGAAATGGAGAAAAGAAAATCAATGAGTTATTGCATAAAATGTGGTCATGAATTAATAGAAAAAGAAAATGGAATAGATGGTATGGTACCTTATTGTCCAAACTGTCAGGAATTCAGATTCCCAATGTTTAACAGTGCAGTCAGTGCGCTTGTACTCAATCCCAAAAAAGATAAAATACTTCTCATCCAACAGTATGGACATAAGGATAATATCTTAATAGCTGGATATGTCACAAAAGGAGAAAATGCGAAACAAGCTCTTTTTAGAGAAATCAAAGAAGAAACAGGTCTTACTATTTCTTCTTATGAGTTCAATGATAATGAATACTATGCTCGTACTAATACATATATAAATAACTATATCGTTGTTGTAGAAGATGAATCATTCCACTGCAATGAAGAAGTAGATTATGCAAAATGGTATGAACTAAAAGATGCAATGAATATCATTAAGCCTGATTCTTTAGCACAGGAATTACTTAGAAGATATCTTTATAAGAGAGAACACAATCTTGTTTTCACAAGATAAAAGACGACTATTTGAAGTAGTCGTCTAGTAAGTCATTTTTAATTGTGAATGTAGGGTTTCCCATATAACCGGGTGCTACTTCAAATTGATCAAAGCAGATGACAAGTTCACCTTGTTTATTAATATAGTAGCTTTGATTCTTCGAAATACCTTTAAAACGAGGGTTATCATTCTTTTGACACCAATATACTTTATTGGTGTCTTTTTTCATTTCTTCTTTCATTTGTTTAAGTATCTCTTTAGAAATCACTTTTTTATAGTCACTATTCTTAAAATAAGCAGAAAGAGGGATACTCTTTCCTGTGGATTTGTTGATTGTATAATAAACGTTCTTTGTGTAACTATCTGCATGTGCTTTATTTAGCTCTAATTTAAGAGTAAATAACTGGTCTGTATTATAGACAATCTCATGATTAATAGAATAGTAACTTCCGCTTTTTTCCTCTTTTGAAATAAAATTCTTAATGGTAGATGCCATCTTATGATTCACTACATCAAGCGCTTCCTGTTTATTATTATCTGCAGTTGTAATCCATGGGACATGGGACTTATTGACATCTACAGTAAATAGGTTAGACAGAGTGAGTCTATTTGGTGTATTGGTATCTTTATTGAGTTGATGATTGATCAGTATAAGTATAGCTACAAGGACAATAAAAGAAAGTCCTATCTTTTTCCAAAATGTTAGTTTATGCATAGTATCACCTAACTCACATTATACACAAAAAAACTGTTCTTGCGAACAGTTTACTCACCAAATGAGATACCAACAAGCTTTGCGCTTTGTACGATTTCTCCTTCAGTATCTACATATTTTAATTTTCCTGCAGTAGCTTCTAATGGAATATGTGTAACATGATTTCCTTGTAATACAACATATTCACCATAATGTTTCTTGATGATGAGTCTTGCACCTTCAACGCCAAAACGTGTAGAGATTTCACGATCATAACTATTAGGATGACCACCACGCTGTGCATGACCAATACATGATACACGAATCTCAGCATCAATTTCCTGACTTAATTCATCAGCTACTTCATAAGCTACAGAACGACCATTTCTTGCAAGTACTTTTGCTTTATAGTCTTTTCTTTTCATTAGTGCATCTGCTTCAGAAATAGCCCCTTCAGCACAGGCAATAATTGCATAGTTCTTTTCGTTCTTTAATGTTTCTTTAACCTTTTTCGCAACAACTTTAATATCATATGGAATCTCAGGTAAGAGGATAACATCAGCACCTGCTGCAATACCGGCAGATAAACAGATATGTCCTACCTTATGACCCATAACTTCAATCACAAAGACACGGCTATGACTTGCGGCTGTTGTCTTGATTTCATCTAAGTAACGTGTCGCAATGGCTGTGGCAGAAGAATAACCAAATGTATAATCTGTACCCCAGGCATCATTATCAATAGTCTTAGGTAATGCAATTACATTTAGTCCTTCCTGTGATAACATATTAGCACTTTTAATAGAACCATTACCACCAAGTACAACTAAGCAGTCCAATTCAAGTTTCTTATAAGTATTCTTCATTGCTTTGACTTTATCAAAACCATTTTCAATAATACGCATACGTTTGAAAGGACATCTTGAATTTCCAAGAATTGAACCACCTACGTTTAAAATATCATAAAAATCTTTAGGCTTCATTTTTTTGTATTTTTCATACATTAATCCTTTATAACCATCAATAAAGCCAATGATTTCAACATCTTTCACATTTCTATAAAGAGTTAATGCCAACCCACGCATAGTTGCATTAAGGGCTTGACAGTCTCCTCCGCTTGTTAAAATACCAACGCGCATATTATACCTCCCTTATATTTTTTTCTTAAAGAAGTATTCCTGACTATTGATCTTCTCTTGTTTATTCTTTACACGTTTATATGTACCATCATTTAATAAACGTGATGCCTTCACATTATCATGAAGCATAATATCAAACATATTAAGAATAGTCTTCTTAATACGAGGATCATGAATTGGTGCACCCACTTCTACACGTCTTTCTAAGTTACGTGTCATTAAGTCTGCAGAAGAAATATATACATCTGGATCCTTATCACCAAAGATATAAATACGAGAATGTTCCAAATAACGTCCAACAATAGATATAATCTGAATATTTTCTGTATAACCTTTAATACCAGGAATAATACAGCATATACCTCTTACGATTAATTGAATCTTAACACCAGCCTGACTTGCTTCTACAAGCTTTTCAATCATTTTCTTACTTGTCACTGCATTACATTTAAATCCTACATAAGCAGGTTTACCAGCCTTTGCAAGTTTAATTTGTTCATCAATCTTTTCAAAGATTCTTGAAATCATACAATGTGGTGCAACTAATAATATATTCGCATTATGATCTGTTTCACCTAAACATAAATGAGTAAAGAGTTCATTGGCTTCTTCACCAAAAGCATGTTCTGAAGTCATTAAACAGAAATCTGTATAAAGTTTAGAAGTCTTTTCGTTATAGTTGCCAGTACCAATCTGAGTCAAATACTTGATACCTTCATCCGTACGATAAGTGACAAGACATAATTTAGAGTGTACTTTTAATTCACTTAAACCATAAATAACATGACATCCAGCACTCTCTAACTGTTTAGACCAGGCAATATTGTTTTCTTCATCAAAACGTGCACGAAGTTCTACTAGGACTGTCACATCCTTACCATTTTCTGCAGCACGAATTAAACTTTTAACAACCTTAGAATTCTTAGCCACACGATAAAGAGTCATCTTAATACTGATTACCTGTGGATCACGACTTGCTTCATCTAAGAATCTTAAGAATGGTGCCATAGATTCAAATGGATAAGAAAGTAATATATCATGCTTTAATACCTGTTTAATCATTGGTACAGTATTTTCTACAAGAGGTGAATTACGTGCTTCAAGTCTCTTATAGAATAGTTCTGGATGACGTGATTTTAAATAATCCTGTAAAGTAAATACAAATGAGAACTCTAATGGACTCTCTACTTCAAAGACCTGACCACTAGAAAGATCTAAGAAATGTTTCAACATATCTACTTCAATCTCTTCTAGACCTGGAGACATCTCCATTCTTAAAGGTGCAAGTTTTCTTCTTTGTTTAATAAGAGTTTCCATCATTTCACGATAATCTTCATGTTCCTGTAAAGAATAATCATCCTCTTCAATATCAGCACTTCTTATAATACGAATTATAGAAGCATTCTTTACTGTTTGTCCATGAAAAATCATAGGAAGATTTTTTTTCACAATTTCTTCTGCCAAAATAAATTTACCAGGCTTACTAGGTAAGGCAATTAATCTTTCATCAAAAGCAGCAGAGCATGAAACAATACCCATCTTTCTCTTACCCTTTTTACTTTCTAATTGTGTCACAATATAGAGTTCACCATTATTAAGGAAAGGGAATGGCTGTCTTTTAGAAACAACCTGTGGTGATACAAGTGGAAGCATTTCCTGAGTGAAATAATGTTCGAGAAATTTTTTATCTTCTTTATCTTTAATATCATCATAACCTACAATCTCTACACCATATTCTTTCATCTTTTCAAGATTTGATGCATAGATCTTATCTCTCTTCTTATATAAATATTTCACCTTTCTTTCACAGGCTTTAATCTGTTCAGATGATGTCATATTTGTCTTATTTTCTTTTAAAGCAGGATAAAACAAAGCCTGATCAAATAAGAATCCCATACGTACTCTAAAGAATTCATCTAGGTTCGTTTGGAAAATTGAAATAAAAGTCAGACGCTCACCTAACGGCACGTTTTCATCTTTGGCCTGCATAAGAACACGGTCATTAAACTTTAACCAAGATAATTCTCGGTTATCTTTATATATATTCATAATTAATCCTCCCGTCTATATACTCATTATAGCGTTAATTCTAGCATTATACTAATAATAGTGGGATTTAGTTTAAATAAAATTTCTGTAAAGATAGTGTAAAATTTGTTCATTTCATATATTTTGTAAGAATATAAAGCTATTTTTGGACATTTTCCTAAAAATGCCTAAATGAACATTGGTCAGTTTTATTGACTTTTATCAGTAACATTCTAAAATGAGGATTAGTGAAAGAGAGAGGATGTTGATTATGAATACATTAGATAAAGTATCACATGCAGCTGAAAGAAAAGCGATGGAAGTTGCAATTGACCATATTGTGAAGGGGTTGGATAAAGACCGTACAGGAGAATATTTGAAGCTCATTGACTTGGCTGAAAAGTTCTATGGTAAAGGGTTTAGTAAAGAAAACTATGATGTTGCGAGAAAGGCTGTACAGGATCCAAACAACAAATGGGTGAATTATATCAATAGTGTGATTGATGATGCCAATCCAGAATTTATCAAGAAGACAGCTTTAAATCTTGGCTATGAAGCATTCTTTAGAGGTACAAAAACAATTCGTGAAAACAGAAAGAAATACAACTGTAATATCCCTTGGTTGATTCTTTTTGACCCAACAAGTGCTTGCAATATGCATTGTAAAGGATGCTGGAGCGGTACTTATGGACATAAGAGTAACTTATCTTTTGAAGATATGGATAAGATTGTCACACAAGGTAAAGAATTAGGTGTCTATCTTTACTTATTAACTGGTGGTGAACCACTTGTAAAGAAGAAAGAAATCATTAAATTAGCTGAAAAGCATAATGATGTAGAATTCGCAATCTTCTCAAATTCTACTTTGATTGATGATGCGTTCTGTAAAGAACTTGTTAGACTTGGTAATATTACATTCTTATTATCAATTGAAGGTACTCCAGAAACAAATGATGCAAGACGTGGTGCAGGTCATTTTGAAGCCGTTATGAAGGCTATGGATCTCTTAAAGAAACATGGTATTGTCTTTGGTACATCTATCTGCTATACAAAATATAATGTAGAAGCAGTCACAAGTGATGAATTCTTTAAGATGATTACTGATAAAGGGGCTCGTTTTGGCTTCTACTTCCACTATATGCCAGTAGGAAACAACGCAGTTACTGACTTACTTCCTACAATGGAACAAAGAAAATATATGATTGATCGTATTAGATATATCCGCTCAGATAAATGTGATATTAACTTCTATCCAATGGATTTCCAGAATGATGGTGAATATGTTGGTGGATGTATTGCCGGTGGTAGAAACTACTTCCATATCAACTCTAATGGTGATGCTGAACCATGTGTATTTATTCATTATTCAAATACAAATATTCATGATAATTCAATTCTTGAAATGTTGCAGTCACCTTTATTCATGGCTTATCATGAAGGACAGCCATTTAATGAAAACCATTTAAGACCTTGTCCAATGTTGGAAAACCCATCATTATTAAGAGAAATGGTAAAACGTACAGGTGCACATGATACAAATATGGAATCTCCTGAAACAGCAGACCACTTATGTGATAAATGTGAAGATTATGCAAAAGAATGGGCGCCTATTGCAGAAGAATATTGGAAGGATCATAAGCATCCTCATCCTAAGTATGAAAACTATGCACCTAAGAGAATGGAAGAATTAGGATTACATAACGAAGAATAACTATGGGGCAGTAGAAATACTGCCTTTTAGTATGCAATAAAGTTATAGTGCCCTCCAGTATTGGTATTTTACTTTTATATCTTTGTTATTTAAAATGGTGTCATGGAGGTAAATTATGACATTCACAAACAAGGATTTAAAAAACATGATCATCCCATTGTTCTTTGAACAATTATTAGTTATGTTAGTAGGTATTGTTGATACTTTTATTGTAAGCTTTGTGGGAGAAAGTGCGGTATCAGGGGTTTCACTTGTAAACTCATTTAATACAATCTTTATCTATTTGTTTACAGCTCTTGCATCGGGTGGGGCAGTTGTGATCAGCCAATATATTGGACGTAAAGAACAAGAAGCCACTAACCGTGCTTCAGGACAGTTATTGATGTTTTCTATTGTCTTCTCATTTATATTGATGATACTTGTCTTGATTTTCAATGAATCACTTTTAAGACTCTTATTTGGTCGTGTAGAGAATTCTGTCATGCAGGCTTGTATCACTTATTTAAGGATATCAGCTTATTCTTATCCAGCTCTCGCTATTTATAATGCAGGTGCTGCATTATATCGCTCTATGGCTAAAACATCTACAACTATGTATATTTCTATTGCATCTAATATTATTAACTGTATTGGAAACTGCATCGGTGTCTTTGTTTTACATGCTGGTGTCGCAGGAGTGGCCTATCCTTCACTGATTGCTAGAGTTTTTTCTGCAGTAGTGATCACATTCTTATGCTTCAATAAGACACTGACTACTTATTATGAAAAGAAGCATATACTTGTATTTGATGCTAAGATGTTGAAAAGAGTATTGAATATTGCGGTTCCTAATGGAATTGAACAAGGGATCTTTCAGTTAGTTAAAGTAGCCTTGAGTTCAGTTGTTGCTTTATTTGGTACTTATCAGATTGCAGCCAATGGTGTAGCCCAAAGTATCTGGTCACTTGCAGCCCTAGTGGGTGTTACAATGGGACCCGTCTTTATTACAGTCATAGGACAGTGCATGGGCGCAAAGGATATAGATAATGCACATTATTACTTTAAGAAGCTGATGAAGATCACAGTAATCTTCTCTATTATATGGAATGTATTCATTCTTTTCATTACTCCACTATTCCTACAATATTATCAATTATCATCAGAAACTAAGCATCTAGTCTTTGTTTTGGTTATTATTCATAATATTTTTAATACGATTGCGTTCCCATTCTCTGGACCGCTTTCTAATGGATTACGTGCTGCTGGGGATGTTAAATATACAATGATTGTATCAATCTTGAGTACAGTCGTCGCAAGAGGAATACTTTCTATTATATTTGGTATTACATTCAATCTTGGTGTGATTGGTATTGCCTTAGCAATGTGTGCTGACTGGTCAATGCGTGCTATTGTATTCCATTTACGTTATCAATCAGATAAGTGGACACAGTTCACTGTTATTGAATAAAGAGACATTTTTGTCTCTTTTTTGTGTATAATAAACTAGAGGTGGTTATACATGCAGAAAATAATGATTGTAGAAGATGATGAAATTATTGCTTCTTCTATAAAAAAACATCTAGAAAAGTGGAACTATGATGTGTTTGTAGTGAATGATTTTGAAAATGTCTTAGAAGACTTTAGAAACTATGAACCATTACTTATATTATTAGATATCTCTCTGCCTTACTACAATGGTTATTATTGGTGTCAGGAAATAAGAAAAGAATCAGAAGTGCCTATTATCTTTATTTCTTCTACAAGTGAGAATATGAATATCGTTATGGCAATGAATATGGGGGCAGATGATTTTATTAATAAACCTTTTGACTTAACAGTACTCACGGCTAAGTTACAGGCAATACTTAGACGTACCTATTCATTTAATAAAACACAAAATGTCTTGAACTATCACTCACTGACTCTTGATTTATTAAAAGGTGTCATTAGCTATCATGAAGACTCTATAGAACTCACTAAAACAGAACTTAAGATCATGCAGATTTTATTTGAACATGCCGGACAGATTGTCTCTAGAGATACAATCATGGAAGCTCTCTGGCAAAGTGAAGCTTTTGTAGATGATAATACATTAAGTGTAAATATTAATCGCTTAAGAAAGAAATTAGATGCTTTTTCTTTACCACAGCTTATTCATACAAAGAAAGGGATAGGGTATCAGTTATATTATGAAGACATACATTAAAGATCATTATCGTTTCTATCTTGTCTATTTAGTCATGATCTTCTTATTTGATCTCATTCTCTTATTATGCGATGTTTCTATTTCATTACTTTATTATCCTACCTGTCTATGTCTATTTTTTGTGATTGTTTATTTTGGTTATGACTATTACAAATATAACAACAAGATCAAAGCACTTAAGTATGCCTTGCATCTAAATCATATTTATTTAGAAAATATTCCGACTCCAGAGAATGCTTTAGAAGACTCTTATTATTCTCTTATAGAAAAGATTATCCAGGCTAATATTGTCCTTAATAATCAGAAGGATACAAGCTATCATGAATTATCTGATTATATGACACTCTGGGTTCATCAAATCAAGACACCGATTGCAGGACTAAGATTACTTATCCAATCAGGTGATTTATCTCCGAGACTACTTTCTATGCAGATATTACGTATTGAACAGTATGTGGATATGATGATGTACTATGTCAAGATGGGACATATGAATCAGGATTTAAAAATTGGCCATTATAAAATAGGGGATATAGTAAATGGAGTTGTCAAGAAACAATCCTTATTCTTTATTCATAAGAAGATTTCTCTTCAACTAGAAGAGCTAGACGAAGAAATAGTTACGGATGAGAAGTGGACTTCTTTTATTATTGAACAGGTTTTATCCAATGCCTTGAAGTATACTAAAGAAGGTTCTATTCGCATTTATATGAAGGGATATACATTATATATAGAAGATACAGGAATTGGTATCAAGAAAGAGGACTTGCCTCGTGTCTTTGAAAAAGGCTTTACTGGTACAAATGGACGTATTGATAAGAAGGCGAGTGGATTAGGCTTATATCTTGTTAAGAATATATGTAATACTTTAGGTTATCCTATTCATATAGAGTCTAAAATCAACCAAGGAACAACTGTTTCCATTTGTTTTGAGAAAAAACCTCTTATCGTAGAGTAACTTACAAAATTGTAAGATTAGAGACTTATTCTGTAAGGTGAATCAATGGCAGATATGTTTCAAAATAATTAAACTATAGTTGTAACGAAGGAGGAAAACATATATGTCATTATTAGAAGTTAAAAACTTAAAAAAAGTCTATACAACACGTTTTTCATCTCAGCAGGTCACTGCTCTGTCTAATGTCTCTTTTTCAGTAGAAGAAGGAGAATATGTAGCGATTATGGGTGAATCAGGAAGTGGTAAGACAACACTTTTAAATATCCTAGCATCTCTAGATACACCAACAAGTGGCGAAGTACTACTGAATGGAGAAGATATTACTAAAATCAGTGAAAAGCATATTTCACAGTTTAGAAGAAAGAATCTTGGATTTGTATTTCAGGATTTCAACTTATTAGATACATTCTCTTTACGTGATAATATCTTTTTACCTTTAGTTTTGTCTAAAGAAAACTATGATGTGATGGAAACTAAATTGAATCACTTAGCACCACAGCTAGGTATTGAATCACTACTGGATAAATACCCTTATGAAGTATCAGGAGGACAGAAACAAAGAGCTGCTGTTGCAAGAGCTTTAATTACTCATCCTCAGATTATCTTAGCTGATGAACCAACAGGTGCCTTAGATTCTAAATCTACAGATGATTTATTGAATATCTTTGATCATGTCAATGAAGAAGGACAGACCATTGTGATGGTTACTCATAGTACCAAAGCAGCCAGTTTTGCGAAACGTGTCTTATTTATACGTGATGGACAGGTCTATCATCAGATCTATAAAGGAGATAAGACAAACGAAGAAATGTATCAGGCAATCAGTGATACACTTACACTACTCCAGACAGGAGGTAAGTAATTATGTTTTATTTAAAACTTGCCCTGACAAATATTAAAAAGAATGGAAAAATCTATTTCCCATATCTTATTACAAGTATCTTTACTGTCATGATGTTTTATTGTGTAAAGTTCTTAGGTGGAGATAATGGCCTAAGAAAAGACAGTGAATCAGCAGCCATGATGATGAGTCTTGGTGTGTATGTTGTGATTATATTTTCAGTTATATTCTTATTATATATAAATAGCTTCCTCATGAAGAATCGTAAGAAGGAACTTGGACTCTATAATATATTAGGAATGGAAAAGCGTCATGTGATGTTGATTATCTTTTTTGAAACATTGATTGTTTATTTGATTTCTTTAGGATTTGGTGTATTAACAGGTGTTCTATTTAGTAAGCTGATGATGCTTATTTTAGTGAAGATACTGGCTATTCATACATCGATTGTATTTAGTATTGATATGAATGCAATTTTGATCACAACTCTTCTCTTTAGTGTTATTTTCTTTGTTTCATTTATGATCAATGCAGCTTCTATTCGTTTCTCTAATCCAATCCAGTTATTAAAGGGTGGAATGGTTGGAGAAAAGGAACCAAAGACAAAGTGGTTGATGACTTTAATAGGTGTCATCACACTAGGTGCTGGTTATACAATTGCCTTGTCGATTGAAAATCCAATCACTGCCCTTGTCTTATTCTTTGTGGCAGTTGTACTTGTCATTATTGGAACATATGCACTTTTTACTGCAGGATCTATTGTGATTTTAAAACTATTAAAGAAGAATAAGAAGTATTACTATCAGACAAATCATTTCATCAGTGTGTCTCAGATGATGTATCGTATGAAGCAGAATGCAGTGGGACTTGCAAGTATCTGTATTTTATGTACATGTATTCTTGTCATGATTTCTTCTACATATACTCTTTATAGTGGCGTTTTTGATACTGTGAAAAAAAGTGTTCGTGCTGACTATAGTTATAAAGTAGGGAATATGGAAAAGGTGAATATGGATGAAGAAATCATCAACCTTGAAAAGGACATTAAAACATCTCTTGCTTCTAAAAATATCGGTATTTCTCGAATGGCTTCTTTAAAGTATTGTCAAGTATGGGCTTCTCAAAATGGGACAGTCTTTACTGCGCCAGGAGAAGGTGGTAATAATAAATTACTCACTATCCTAGGTATGACATTAGCTGATTACAATCGTATTTATAATCATCATGTCACTTTAAACGATCATGAAGTACTTTATAATTCTAATTATCATTTTAATCATGATTCAATGATGTTGAATAATCAATTGTATTCATTAAAGATGGTTAAGAATGATCCTTGGTTTGTGAAGGATGATATTGCGAATATAGATTCTGATAGTATCACATTTGTATTCAAGGATGATGCAGCTTTAAAACAGGCACTTACATTTGAACATCATTCTTCCCCTTCTTATTCTTATGAAATATTAGTGGATTATAAAGGTGGTTATTTCAATTCAAAGGCTGAAGAAGTCATGCGTAAAACAACAAAGAATTTCACTTTGAAAGTCAGTGAAAAGAATGATGGTGAAATCAGTTATTCTAATATGACTCGCTATGACAACTACCAGCTATTCAGTCAGATGTATGGTTCGTTATTATTCTTAGGAATCTTTCTAGGTGTACTCTTTATGATGGCAGCCGTATTGATTATGTATTATAAGCAGTTATCTGAAGGCTATGAAGATCAGAAAAGATATGAAATACTACAGAACGTAGGATTGAGTAAAAAAGAAGTTAGACAGGCTATATCTTCACAGGTATTGATTTTCTTCTTCCTTCCTCTTGTAGTGGCAGTTATTCATATGTCCGTGGCTTATAAGATGCTCTTAAAGATGTTTAAGGTAATGATTCTTAATGCTCCTCAGACATTTATTGCATGTACTGTTGTCTCAGTGATAGTACTTGCTATTCTTTATACTATTGTTTATTTCTGTACAAGTCGTACATATTATAAAATTGTAAGAAAATAAAAAAAGGCTTTCGAGCCTTTTTTTAGTAGTTTAAGAAGTAATCATTGATTACTTTTTTATCTTTTGTGATTGTGAGAGAAAGCATTAATAGAATACGTGCTTTATAAGGAGATAGGTTATTAGCCCCTAGACATACATGCTTAGGATCAAAATAATCATCCTGGAAGATAATACTGTTCGTTACACGGCTCGCACGTACAAAGATAATACCCTGATCAGATAATTCTTCAATACGTTGACGCCATTCCTTAGAATAGTTTCCGCTCCCTGTTCCGACAATTACAATACCTTCATTATTTTGTGCAAGGAAATCAAGAATATCAGGAGACGCACCTACATAGTAGTCGGCAATTGCGACATGAGCTAAATCTTTGATTGGTTTACGTGAAAAGACTGAATAAGTTGTATGTCTCTTTAATGGCTGAGAAGAGAAATAGACTTCATCATCCTTCATATAACCAAGATTGGCGAAAGCTCTCTGGTCAAAGGCATCAATCTTATAGTTACTGATCTTCTGGATATCTCTACCGGAGAAAATAGTACTTGAAAATAAGCACATTACACCACGACCCCAAGCTTCACTATGACTTGCAAGCATAATGGCCTGGAATAAGTTAAATGGTCCATCGGCACTTGTTGCAGTTGCAGGACGCATTGCACCTGTTAAAACAACAGGTTTTAATGTATTGACTGTTAAGTTTAAGAAGTAAGATGTTTCTTCCATTGTATCAGTTCCATGAGTAACGACAATTCCATCAATATCCTGCTGATCTGCAAGTTTATTAATATGTTCAGTTAAGATCAACCATCTTTGATCATCAATTTCATTAGAATCAACAGAAAAGAGATTATCTAAAACAATCTCAACACGATCTCTTATATCTGGAATAGAATCCAATACTTCATCTACAGAAATAGTACCTGCTTCATAATTTGTTGTTTTACCTGCAGCACCACTTCCTGCAATCGTACCACCTGTCGCAATAATCGCAATTTTTTTCTTTTTCATAGTTTATTTACACTTCGTCAATAATTATATTTTAAACAAAACTTGAATGCAATAATCTCTATTCAGGGTGTTCTAGAATATGCTTCAATGTTTTAGAATCCGTTACAGAAACAATCCCATACTCATACTCAACAGTATTTTCTTCTTTCAATTTCTTCATAATACGTGATACAGTCACTCTATTCATATCTAAACATCCTGCAATATCTTCGTGTGTATAAGGAATGGATTTCTTTCCGTTATCTGTTTCAATAAGAAGAAAGTCAGCCACCTTTTGTGTACTATTATAGTTCACTAATCTTTCAATTGTATGTGTCAAATAGTTGCATGTAGAAGTCAGATGCTGAAGCATAAGGATCATGAGATCATTATTTTTCTGTAATATAGGCATCAAATCAGTAATATGACAACGGATGAATTCTACATCAGTAATCGTGGCCATATTCGCTTTACGTACAGAATGGTTTAAAAAAGAACCATCACCAAAAATACGTCCTTTCTTTAATACCTCCAAGGTAATCTGTTTACCCTGTGAACTGCTTAAATAAGCACGCACACGTCCTTTGATTAAAAGATAGATATCATTTGCATCATCACTCTCATAAAAGATGACTGTCTTTGAAGGCAAGACACAACGTTCACCTACTGATTCAAATAAATAAAAATAGTTTTCTGGAATAATGATATTCATATGTCCTCCATTGTAGCCTAGGCTACTGTATTGTCTCTTTTTATCATTATAATATTCCTGGGTGATGAAAATGAAGGAAAAAGTATTATCAATGGTAAAAATCTTGGTTGGTGTCGCTTTGACTGATATAGCACTTGGAATGATTGTATTACCACAATCTTTCGCTGCAGGAGGCGTCACAGGTTTATGTGTTATTTTAAGTAAGATGATTCCACTACCGGTCTCAATTCTTGTATTAATTTGTAATGCGATATTATTTATATTAGGTTATATATTTATTGGTAAAGAATTCATTTTCAAGACATTGATTGTCAGCATTATCTTCCCATTTGGGTTAGATCTATGCCAGAAATATAATTTTTTGGCTGAAATGAGCTCAGATCCTTTAATGAGTGCTATTCTTGCAGGTGTCCTCATTGGGGCAGGGGTAGGACTTGTACTTTTAGGTGATGGATCTTCTGGAGGTTTTGACATTATTGGTGTCATCTTACAGAAGTATTTCAAAGTTCCTGTTTCTATCGTTATGAATATATGTGATATTACAGTTATTTTGATTCAGGTGGCTTCTAATCCTTTTATGAAGAATGTATATGGTATTCTTGCGATTATGATCTGTACTATAACAGTCAATAAAGTATTGGCATATGGTCAATCACAATGTGAAATCATGATTATGAGTCATGAATATGAAAAAATCAGAGAACGTATTTACAAAGAAATTGATGTTGGTCTCACTTTATTAAAAGCGGAAACAGGTTATTTAAGAGAAGACATGCAGGTCATTCTTGTGGTCACACAGTATAAAAAGATTGCGACAATTAAGAAAATCTCTGTAGAAATAGATCCTACTTCCTTTGTTTTTGTGAGTGATGTTCATTCAGTCATTGGAAAAGGCTATACATTATCACGTTAAGACCTACGGGTCTTTTTCTTTTTGTGCTACAATAGATGCAGGTGATGAATATGTTAGAAGAATTAATGATGAAAATGATTGAATTTGATTGTGGAGATCCTAAGCGTATCCAGCATTTCATAAAGGTACATAGCTTTTCTAAATTAATTGGTGAAAAAGAAGGATTAGATGCACATACACTCTTTGTATTAGAAGCAACCAGTATTTTACATGATATTGGAATACGTGTATCAGAAGAAAAATATGGCTTTCAAAATGGAAAGTTACAGGAACAGGAAGGTCCTACACCTGCAAGAGAAATATGTACTTCTTTAGGATTTAAAGAAGATGATATAGAAAGAATATGTTTCTTGATTGCCCATCATCATACATATACTGATGTAGATGGAATAGATTATCGTATCTTGTTAGAAGCAGATTTTTTAGTCAATGCATTTGAAGATAATGTTTCTATAGAATCTATCAAACATGCTAAAGAGAGTTTTTTTGAAACAAAAACAGGTAAACATATATTAGATACAATGTTTAAGTCATAGTTTTTCTATGACTTTTTTTGGAGGATTATTATGTGTGGACGTTACTATCTAGATGAACAATTGAAATATGATTTAACAAGATTGGTCATTATTCCTGATGGACATATATTTCCTTATGGAGATATTCATCCAGGAGAGGAAGGTTTTATTATTTTGAAGGGTCATTATGGAGACTATAAGACATGGGGTTATCCATTAAATCAAAAACGTGTTTTTAACGCACGTATAGAAACAGTATTAGAAAAGAAGATGTTTAAAGAAGATGCAGTAAAAAGAAGATGTATTATTCCAATCAGTGGTTTCTATGAATGGGATAGAGCGCATGCGCAATATCGCTTTACTAATCATCATATTCTTTATCTTGCAGGCATCTATCATGATGACTATTTCACAATACTTACAAAAGAAGCAGAAGACATCATGTCAGGAATCCATTCAAGAATGCCTGTCATTGTTTCATTTGAAGATATAGATTTATGGCTTGATGAAGGAAGAGTATACAAAAAAACCAAAGACTCTTTAGAAGTCCTTGGTTCTCATAAACAAATCTCATTAGATGATATCAGTGACATCAATCCATGATTCCTGATGGGCGTATTTTTCTAATTCTGGAATAGTGAGCTTAATAGCGCTATTAGGACTGCCACATGCTGGATAAACATGATCGAAACGTTCTAGAGACTCATCAAGATAAACTTTAATACCTTCCTTTAACCCAAAAGGACAAACACCACCTACTGGATGGCCAGTTAAAGATTCTACTTCATCCCCATGAAGCATTTTAGCTTTTTTATGAAAGAATGATTTATATTTCTTATTGTCGATTCTTGCATCTCCGGCCATTACAATCACAATGACTTCATCCCCAACATGAAAAGACATTGTTTTCGCAATTTCCTGTTCTTTACAGCCAATAGCTTGTGCTGCAAGTTCCACAGTCGCACTTGATACAGGAAACTCTACAATATGTGTATCCATATTATATTGTTTGAAATAATTTCTAACAGAACTTAAAGACATAATAACTCCTCCTATCAACATATTAACTAGATATGTTTATAAGAATTATACCATAAAGGTTGAGTTTTTCAATAAACTCAGCCTTTATTTTCTTCTTGGATAGAAAGAATCAAAGCACCTAACAATCCATATTCCTTGAAATGTTCAATAAAGTGAATATCAGGAAGATATTCTTCTGGAAAGTATTTCTTTAATAATTCTCTTAACTCATGCTTATTAGTATATTTACATGATACGATCAAAATTTCAGGATCATAGATAGAAATGACTGCAGCAGCCTGGTAGGCAAGGAATTTTAATTGTTCCTCTGGTGTCTTTTGAAATTGTTCTTTGTTAAATGGCAGATATTTGGCTTCTCCTGCTATCTTATGCGCTCCTTCTATTAATTGTCCTTTAAAAACAGAACCTATACCACAAGGACTCCCCATGGATGGCTGATAAAGAAATGAGATTGTCTGGTATTTATTCTGTGAAATATAATAACCAGATACAAGGGTATTGACATCATTAAATAAATAGAAACGTTTATTTGGATAACGTTTATTAAGTGGTCCTAAGACATTGATTCTTTGTTTATGAAAGTCCATATAACCATCTCGAATGATTCCCGGAAGACTAATTCCAATAATAGGAATATCTGGATGAAAGAGTAATACTGTATCAAGGATATCGAAGAGGTCATTCACTTGAAAATCAAACTTAACGACTTCATTATCTAATAGTGTTTTGTTGTTAGGATCAAAAACACGATATATCATTCTTGTACGATGACTTGTGCGTACTGTCGCGATGGTTAAAATCTTTGTCTGGTGAGGCATGGGTCGACTAATGACAGGCAAACGAGCTGTAGTTGGATGACGACGAGACGATAAATGTTCATCTAAGAATTCTAATAATGCGCCTGCATCATATTTTGCGAATATTGTAGAAGGAATAGTCAGTACTGTCTTCTTTTTAAAGCATGTTTCTAGTTTTGTCTTTTTAGAACTCACCTGTGGTGCCACAAGAATCACATCATAATTCTTCGCAATATCATAGAGTTCATGATAAGCAATCGCATCAAATTCATAGTTCTTAGATAAAAGTGTAGTCGCTTCATTGAGTTGTGCGGCAAACATACCTGTTGTGAGGCCACTTGTACATGTTAAAAGAACACGAATAGGAGGTTCATTGATCAATTGTTTAACACATTGAAGCATTTCTGTATATAAAGAAATAGCATGACTCATAGTATGCATTTGAAAATGAAGATAGAAGTCTATCTTATCAGTGATAAGATTTGTGACTGATAATTCAATCAGGTTATGGTCATTAAATACTACTTCGGCATGACAATAAGGAGTTGTAAGAATAACTTTTTTACTTTCTTCTTTAATATCACAGCCCTCAATAGACTGAATGAGAATCCATTCCTTGAATAATAATGTATGTATATCTCTTAAAAATTCATCCATGATAATCACCTCAACAATAGTATATCAAAACAATACACCAATAAGATATTTTTTAATATATTGAAAAAAGATGATGGATTCTTGTTAAAATGGTTTTGAAAAAATGATCAGAATTAGAAAATAATGTTTCTTTTTGCATTCTTATACTATAATACTTAAAAGAGATTACACTATAATCTATTGATATAGGAGAAGACATATGGGGAAATATTTATTTTTTGATATAGACGGTACTTTATTAAGTGATGTTACACATACTGTGCCACAAAGTGCAATAGAGGCGATTAAGAAGGCAAAAGAAAATGGGCATCATTGTTTCTTTTGTACAGGAAGAAGTTATTTTATGACAAAGGAAATTTCTTTTACAGGAATAGAAGATGCAATTATTGCGAATGGCGCAGCGGTTGTTCGTGATGGTAAGCCAGAATTACAGAAAATCATTTCAAGTGATGTTGTAAAGAAAACACTTGAACTTATTGAAGAATTAGGTGGAGGCTATCAGATCATAGATTGGAAAAATGGCTATCAGAATCCTTATACACATGCTATGTTTGAAGAACAGTTTAAAAAGAAATTTGATGAACCTGTTGAAGAAGTGTTCAAGAAAAAGAGTATGAAGACAATGGCTGAAATAGAGAATAATCCAATTCTTAAGATTGATGCAACTTTTGATACAGTAGAAGCTGCTGAGAGATTCATGAAAGAATTAGACCCAAGCTTAACTTTTATACCAGCTGGAGATTATACATCAACATTTGGTGCAAAGGCTGAAGAAATGATGATTAAAGGTGTATCTAAAGGGGCTGCTATTAAGGATTTTATGGAAGCTGTTGGTGAACCAATAGAAAATGCCTATGCATTTGGAGATTCTACAAATGATATAGAAATGTTAGAAATGGCAGGCACTGCCATTGCAATGGGCAATGGGGCTGATTTGGCAAAAGATGTAGCTGATTATGTGACTGATACAGTCGATGAAGATGGACTATATAATGCGATGAAGCATTACAAGTTAATATGATTTATTATGGAAGAGAATGCCAGATTTATGGCAATCAAGATGCTGACGTTTATATTTTTTGTTTCTTTCATGACTGTACTTCAATTGTAGAATCATTAAAGAAAAACTATTGTCTTATAGCACCAGCTATTAAGGATTGGAACAGTGAACTTTCTCCATGGCCTGCTGATGGTTTTGGTGGAAAGGGTGAGGAACTTGAAAAGTGGATTCTTTCAACTATGAATTCTTCTCATCATTATATTATTGCGGGCTATTCACTTGGTGGTTTGTTTAGTTTGTGGATGTATGGAAGACATGAATCTTTTGTAGGATGTATAAGTGCATCTGGTTCCTTATGGTTTCCAGGCTGGATCAACTATCTTCATACCATTAATAGAAAAGCAGTAGTATACTTGAGTCTAGGTAGAAAAGAATCAAAAACAAAGAATAAACTCATGTGTACAGTAGGACAAAACACAATAGAAACTTATCAATATCTAGCCAAGAATAACAGATGTATATATATAGAAGAGAATGGGGGTCATTTCACTGAACCAGATCAAAGAATGATCAGAGGATTTAAATGGGTTTTTGAAAATTTATCTATCTTTTTTGAATAAACTATGTTAGAATACACACGGTCGCAAAGACATTTTAAGAAATATGCGATTAATGCCCATTAGAAAATGATTTTTTTGATTGACTTATAATCTAATTTTCATTATAATGGGTGATGCAGTTATAGAGGGTGATCAAGGTGAAATGGAATCGTAATTGGTTAGTCAAACAGAAAAACGGAAAATTTGATTTCGAAGAAACGATAACGTTTCCTAAAGAAATGTTCTATAACTTATCTCGAATCAATGATTTGAAGGATGTGGAAGTTACAGGATCAGGCAACTTCAATAGTAGTGAAGAACGTCTATATGTAACATACCATGTTCAGGGAACAATGGTTGTTCCTTGCGCTATATCATTGGAAGATGTCGATTACCCATTTTCTATTGATACAGATGTTGTGTTTGCGTTTTATAAGCCTGAAGATGATGAGGATGTTGTAGAAGCAAGAAAGGATGTTGCTGATCTTACTTCTGTTATATTCCAGGAAATCATGATGGCTATTCCAATGAGAGTTGTGAAGGAAGGCGCAAAGATGAAAACGAGCGGCTCAGGCTGGAAAGTTATGGATGAAAGCGAAGTAGTCGCAAAAGAAGAGGATACAATCGATCCCCGTTTAGCAAAACTCAAAGATTATTTCAAGGATCAGGAATAAGGAGGTAGAACAAGATGGCAGTACCATTTAGAAGAGTATCAAGTACAAGAAGAGACAAGAGAAGAACTCATGACAAATTATCAGCTCCTGCAGTTGTTAAATGTCCAGAATGTGGTGAATTCAAATTAGCACATAGAGTTTGTGGTCATTGTGGTTATTATAATGGCGTTAAAGTTAAGGATGTAAAATAATTCCTTTAGAGAGATTAAAATCTCTCTTTTTTTATTTTTAAGAGGTTTTTTAGCGTTTTATGCTAGAAAACTTTTTTTTGTGTTTAAAATCCATAAATTTCTTGTCTGAAAGTGCATTGTAAGTCTATAATAGTGGTAAGAATTGTATGAAAGTGGATAATTGTGGAAAGGAATGGTGAGTAAGGTATGTTCTTTGGTGAATATCAGCACAATCTAGATACCAAAGGCCGTTTGAGCATCCCTGCTAAATTCCGTGGTGAATGCGGAGACCATGTCTATATCATGAGAGGCCACGAAGGCTGCTTAGATGTTTATACAGAAGAAGGATGGCAGACTTATTATGCAGAATTGAAGAAGTTATCAAATAAGAAGAAAGAAGAACGTGCTTATTTGCGTATGGTAACTTCTCGTATGAGCTGCAGTGAATTTGATAAATTAGGTCGTATCAATATTCCCCAGGTATTACGTACACATGCTCATCTAGAAAAAGAGTGTACAATCGTTGGCGCTGGTGAACATATTGAAATATGGGATACTGCTAAATGGGATGCATTCTATGATGAATATGATGACCAGTTTGATGACTTATCAGAAAGAATATCAGAAAATGAGGAATGATAAATATGTTTGAACACTATAGTGTATTATTAGATGAAACAATCGATGCATTGAATATAAAAGAAGATGGTATTTATGTGGATTGTACTCTAGGAGGAGGGGGACATAGTTCTCGTATTCTAGAAAAATTGACAACAGGACATTTATATTGTTTTGATCAGGATACCAATGCGATTGAAGCTGCAAGAGAAAGATTATCAAAAATTTCTGACAACTTTACTATTATTCATGCAAATTTCAAAGAGATTAAGGCAAGACTCTCAATGGAGGGCGTTTATAAGGTAGATGGTATTGTATTTGATTTAGGTGTATCTTCTCCACAATTTGATAATGCGGAAAGAGGATTTAGCTATAATACAGATGCAAGACTAGATATGCGTATGAATCAAGAACAGCCTTTAAGTGCTTATGAAGTAGTGAATAATTATTCTTATCAGGATTTAGTGACTATTTTATATAAGTATGCGGACGAGAAGTTTGCGAAATCAATTGCGAGAATGATTGAAAAGGAAAGACAGGTTAAACCTATTGAAACAACCTTTGAACTTGTAGAAATAGTAAAAAAGGCTATTCCAGCTCGTGCAAGACGTACAGGTGGGCATCCTGCAAAACGCACTTTCCAGGCAATTCGTATTGAAGTGAATGATGAATTAAATGTATTTGAACGTGCTTTAACAGATTCATTAGATCTACTTAATGTGGGTGGACGTGTGGCAGTCATCAGCTTCCACTCATTAGAAGATAAAATTACAAAGTATATGTTTAATGAAAAGACTGCGGTACCGGATTTACCAATGGGGATGCCAGTTATTCCAGAGGAATACCAGCCTCGTTTTAAGAAGGTTACAAGAAAGCCGATTGTGGCAGATGAAAAAGAATTATCGGAGAACAGACGTTCCCATTCAGCTAAATTAAGAGTAATAGAAAGGATACGTGATGAATAATGAAAAGAAGAAAATCAAGATTTTTAAAGTTTACAGAAATGCTGCTTGCGTTCTCTTTTGTACTATTTTTGGTAGGTAGTATTTATTTGAATTCATATGAATCACAACTTAATGCGAAAATCAAAAAGACACAGGATCAAATATCTAATGTGCAGTCAGATATTGATGCTTTAGAGATGTCTAAACAGGAATTGGCTTCTTTCTCACGTATGAAGGATGTTGCCACTAAGAAAGGTTATGATTATCAGCCTAGTTCTGCAGCTGCTGCAGTGGTAGGAGCTGAAGAATAATGAAGAGATCTAGAAATAGAAGCGGTCAGGTTGTTATGCTTGTATTTCTCTTTATGATGGTTATACTCGCAATCAATGTCTGTTACTTATGTACAACAGGTAAGACAATGATCAGTAACGTCAATGTAAGAGACTTTGCGAAGAATCGTGGAGGAGGACAGGTCACTAAGGTTGTTCAGGCAGCACGTGGGACTATTTATACAAGTGATAACGAAATAGTTGCTTCTGATGTAAAGAAATATAAATTAAGGGCTATTCTTGCAAAAAGATTAGATGCTAAAAAGAATCCTCAATATGTTGTAGATAAAGATCAAACAGCTGAAGAGTTAGCACCTATTCTAGGTGTATCTAAAGCAACAATTTTAGATCGTTTGAATCAGAATACATATCAGGTAGAATTTGGTAATTATGGCCGTAATTTATCTTCTATCACAAAAGAGAAGATTACGGCATTGAAACTACCTGGTCTTGAGTTTGATGAAATTACATCTCGTAATTATCGTTTTGGTGATTTTGCAAGTTATGAAGTAGGCTATGCAGCTGTAGCTGCAGAAACAGATCCTTATAATATTGTAGGTCAGATGGGTATTGAAAAGACTTATAATAATTGGTTAAAGGGTGCAAATGGGCAGAGAGTTTATTTAGTAGACTCTAAGCATAATACTCTTCCTAATGGGGTTATTTCTGATAAGAAGGCAGTAGGTGGAAATGATGTTTATTTAACAATCAATTCAACACTTCAGACAGAATTAGATTCATTAATGAAAGATATGCAGGAAAATACAAAGGCTAAAAAAGCCTGTGCTGTAGTTATGAATGTCAAAACAGGAGCTATTCTTGCAGTATCTAACTATCCTTCATTTGATCCTAATAAACGAGATTTAACTAATTATAACGATACATTCTTAAATGAAGCATTTGAATGTGGTTCGGTTTTCAAACCATTTGTCTATGCAAATGCATTAACAGATGGTGTATTAGATTTAGATAGCAAATATGAATCTGGTACATATGATTATTTATCTAATGGCCGTGTTATTGCGACAATTCATGACCCCAATAAAACCGGATGGGGTCGTATTACTTATCGAGATGGTTTATATCATTCTTCTAATACAGCTATTTGTCATATTCTTGCTGAACATACAAATATGTCTAGCTTAATTGAAGATTATAAGAATCTTGGATTATTCCAGACGAGTAAGGTAGATGGCTTATTCTCTGGTAGTGGTGTAAAGGGTTATGACGGTAAAACAAAGAGCTTAGAATATTTCACAACAGGATTTGGTCAAGGTTCTTCAGTTACTACACTACAGCTATTAAGAGGTTATTCAGCATTTGCGAATGATGGTCGTACAGTAGAACCTTATTTAGTAGAAAAGGTAGTCAATCCTACAAATGGTAAGACACTCTATAGTGCTAAGACTTCTTATTCTAAGAAAATCTATTCTACTGAAGCAGTGGCTCAGATGAGAACACTTTTATATGGTGTCGTTAATATTGATGGATCAACAGGTCGTGATTATAGAGATTCATCTGTAGAAATCATTGGTAAGACTGGTACTGGTCAGATTGCGGAAAATGGTGCTTATTCTGCTTCTAAGCATACACATTCCTTTGTCGGTATGGCACCTTATCGTGATCCTGAAGTAGAAGTTATAGTCTGGTTCCAGAATGAAAGTAGCGGTACTAACTATTCTGGAGATCTAGTCAAGAGTATTACTAAATCAGCTTTAAATATCTTAAGCAAAGATACTGAAAAGGTAAATTCAACACCTTATGTATTAAATAACTATATGAATCAAAGTACATCATATGTTGAAGGTATCTTAAAGAAACATTCGCTTACACCAATACTCATTGGTGATGGTTCTACAGTGGTAGGACAATATCCATCAAGTTCAACAGAAGTTACAATGGGTTCTAAAGTACTTTTATTAACAGATGGACAGAAATATACAATGCCTTCAATGCTTGGCTGGTCTCGTAAAGAGGCTGAAGCCTTTGCATCACTCACAGGTGTTGAAATTAAAATGAATGGTTTGGGCTCTATTTATGCTCAAAGTATTACAAAGGGAACTGAATTAAAACAAGGCACTGAGATTGAGCTTTATGCGAAATAAGTGACATTGTATTTACACCCATATTATGCTACACTTGTGGGGTAAAATAGAGGGAGGAAATTTTCATGTTTCTATTAATGATCAGTTTTATAGTGGCATTAGCACTTGTATTAGTGGCCATGCCTAAGGTTATACCTTACTTACATAAATTAAAGTTTGGACAGGTAGAAAGAGAAGAGGGACTTGCTTCTCATAAGAAAAAAGGCGGAACACCTACAATGGGTGGTGTCGTATTTATCATAGCTACTGTGATTGCAGCTTATATCTGCCATTATCAGAACTTTATGAATCCATATGTTAACCTATTAACATTTGCATTAGTAGGATTTGGACTTATTGGATTTATTGATGACTACTTAATTGTTGTACAGCATAGTAATAAAGGGTTGAAGCCTAGTTATAAATATGCAATGCAGTCAGTTGTTGCGATTGCATTCTATTTCTTAGCTAAAGCTTATTTACCTAACTTCTCAACTGAAATTATTATTCCTATTGCACATATTAGTGTTAATCTTGGTTGGTTCTATCCAGTCTTTGTTTATTTCATGTTTACTGCAGAATCTAATGCAGTGAATTTAACAGACGGATTAGATGGCCTTGCAACAGGACTTATGATTATTGCATTAACACCATTTGTTGCATTTGCAATTTTAAGTAAGAATATTGAAGCAGCAATATTTGGCGCTGCACTTATGGGAGGTCTCGCTGGATTCTTAGTATTTAATGCACATCCAGCTAAGATTTTCATGGGTGATTGTGGTTCTCTTGCATTAGGTGGTATTCTTGCAGCGTTTGCAGTTATCACTAAGCAGGAACTACTTGTATTGATTATTGGAATCGTACCTCTAATTGAAACATTATCTGTATGTATTCAGGTTATTTCATTTAAGACAAGAGGTAAGAGAGTATTTAAAATGGCTCCTATTCATCATCATTTTGAAATGTGTGGATGGAGCGAAAATAAAGTTGTTGTTACTTTCTGGGCAGTTGGATTTGTTGCAGGTATTATTGGATTATTGTTAGGGGTGTTATAAATGTTTAAAGGCAAAAAAGTACTTGTATTAGGACTTGCGAAAAGTGGTAAGGCAGCAGTGGAATTATTAAAGTTCATGCATGCTGATATCACTATCAATGAATCAAAGAAAAAAGAAGATATTCCTGAATATGACACATATGTGAGTGAAGGAATTGAAATGGTTTGTGGTGGACAGCCAGATGAATTATTTGAAAGAGATTTTGACTTTGTAGTTAAAAATCCAGGAATCAATTATCATGCACCATTTATCCTACGTTTAAAAGAACGTGGTATTCCTGTTTATACAGAAATTGAATTAGGTTATAAAGTGGCTAAAAAGCAGCATTATATTGCGGTAACAGGAACAAATGGAAAAACGACGACAGTGACTTTGATTTATGAAATCTTAAAGGCTGCAGGTCGCAAGGCACATATTTGCGGTAACTACGGTATTCCTTATTGTGAAGTCGTATTAAATGAACATTTATATGAAGAAGAAGGACATGATGTGGTAGTAGAAATGTCTAACTTCCAGCTTATTGATATTGAAGAATTCAAGCCAGAAGTGGCTACAGTTTTAAACTTAACACCGGATCATCTTGATTATATGGATTCTCTAGATGAATATTATGCATCTAAGATGCGTATTTATATGAATCAGGATGAGAATGATTTATTTATTAATAATAGTGATGATGAAACTTTACAGTCTTATTTAGCACAGTATCCTGTTCCATCACGCATTGAAACATTCTCAGTTAAAAGCTTGGCAGATGTAGAACTTAAAGACAATGCAATCTATTACAAGGGTCAGAAGGTCATTAGTCGTGATGAAATCAAGATTGTAGGTTTACATAATGTTGCGAATATGATGGTTGCAGTTGCAGCGTGCAGAGCAGTGGGTGTTTCACTTGATTCTATTCATGATACTTTAGCTGCATTCAAGGGTGTAGAACATCGTATTGAGTTTGTAAGAGAACTTGATGGCGTACGTTATTATAATGACTCTAAGGGAACTAATACAGATGCAGCAGTGATTGCGATTAAAGCGTTTGAAAAACCTGTTATTTTATTAATGGGTGGTCATGAAAAGAATCTTGATTTAAAGGACGTAAGAGAACAAAATTCTCTTATTAAGACACTCATCTGTTTTGGTGAAACAAAAGAACGTTTCTCTAAAGATATGCAACATCCTCATACAATCGTAGTAGATCATATGAAAGATGCAATTTTAAAAGCAAAAGAGATTGCTGAAGAAGGCGATGTTGTATTGCTTTCTCCTTCAACAAGTTCATTCGATGAATTCCATAGTTATGTTGAAAGAGGAAATGTCTTCAAAGACATCGTGAACAAGTTATAGGAGTGAGTTAAATGAAAATTATAGTAAGTGCTGGTGGAACAGGAGGACATATCTATCCTGCTCTTGCCTTAGTTGATTATATTAAGAAATGTGATCCTGATACTGAATTCTTATTTGTAGGTACAACAGATAGACTAGAATCTCAGATTGTACCTCAGATGGGTTTAGCATATCGTGGTTTACATGTAAAAGGTCTTGTAGGTAATCCTTTACAGAAAGCTAAAAATGCTTTGATTTTCTTAAAATCTTTAAAGTCTTCAAAGAAGATTTTAAAGGAATTTAATCCAGATATCGTTATTGGGTTTGGTGGTTATCCTAGTGCATCTATTGTCTTAGCAGCAAGTCAGAAAGGCTATAAGACTATGATCCATGAACAGAATTCTATCATTGGTTTAACAAACAAAATCTTGATTAAACGTGTAGATGAAATTATCTGTTGTTATGAAAAAGCCTTAAAAGCATTTCCACAGGATAAGACAAAGTTACTCGGTAACCCTCGTGCTTCTGTTGTATCTGAAGGTGTACTTAAAGATGTACATGATCTTTATAATATTGCACCTGATAGAAAAGTTATGGTGATTGTTATGGGATCACTCGGTTCAGCAACAGTCAATGCTGTAATGAAGGATGCATTACATAAGATGGATCATAAGGATTATGATGTACTTTATGTAACAGGTAAGACTTATTATGACAAGATGAAGGAAGAACTTAAGGACTTAAGTGATTCTATTCATGTATTACCATATATTGATGATATGCCTAGTGTTTTACATAGCTGCGATTTAGCAGTGAGCCGTGCAGGGGCTACAACTCTTGCTGAAATGACAGCATTAGGTACAGCTTCTATTATTATTCCTAGTCCTTATGTAGTGGCTAACCATCAGGAATACAATGCTCGTGAACTTGTAGCCAAAGGGGCTGCTCATTTGATTCTAGAAAAAGATTTAAATGCAGATGCATTTGTAGAAGTTGTTGATCAATATATGAACAATGAAGAAATGCGTAAAGAATTATCTAAAAAAGCACTTGCTTTGGGTAAGCCTCATGCATGTGAGGATATTTATAAAGAAATTTTAAAATTAACTGGAGGACGCTAATATGGATGTGAAGCAGGTATATAACGATCTTGTGTCTATGAATATAGGCAAAGTCATTGAGAATGAACCTATGTACAAGCATACAACCTATAAAGTGGGTGGACCTGCCAAGATATTCGTTAAAGCAAACGATATCGATTCACTTATTCAGACTTTAAATTATTGTCGTGATCATGATATTAAGCACATGGTTATCGGTAATGGCAGTGATCTCCTATTTAGTGATAAAGAATATGATGGTATCATTATCTCAATGAAATCATTTGATGATGTGAAGATGAATGGTAGTACTATTGTGGCACAGGCGGGTGTCTCTATGATTGCCTTAGCTTATTCAAGTGCCAAAGCAGGATTATCAGGTTTTGAATTCATGGGTGGTATTCCTGGTGATATGGGTGGTGGTATTTATATGAATGCTGGTGCCTATAAGTATTGTATGGCAGATGTATTTGTAAGTGCACGTGTGCTTGATGATGATTTAAATATCATTACATTAAGTAAAGAAGATATGGAATTCTCTTATCGTCATTCAGTGTTACAAAAGCATCCAAACTGGATCATTCTTGATGCAACATTTGAAATGACAGCTAAAGATCCAGGAGAAATCCGTAAGGTATTAGATAAGCGTAAAGAACGTCGTATGAGTACACAGCCATGGAATTTTGCATGTGCAGGTAGTGTTTTTAGAAACCCTGAAGAAAAACCTGCCTGGCGTTATATTGATGAAGCAGGGCTGCGCGGTTATGAAATTGGTGGTGCACAGGTATCACCTAAACATTCAAATTTCATCGTAAATAATGGATATGCAAGTGCAAAGGATATACTTGATCTCATTAGACTTGTAGAAAAGACTGTTTATGAGAAGTTTGGAGTCAAGCTTCATAAAGAAGTTATTTTAGTGAATTGGGATTAAATATGGATAAGAAGCCCGATTTTGTATTTAATGAATATGATCGCAGCCCATCACGTGAGTTAATTGAGAAAAATAGACGTAGAAGAAAACTAAGAAAGCGCCGTTTGACACTTCTTGGTATTATTCTTTTAATAGTTTTAGGATATATGCTATCTCCATTATCAAAGGTTATGTCTATAAAGGTCACAGGTAATTCACAGCTTACAAAAGATTTAGTTGTAAAAGAATCAGGTATTACAGATCATACCTATCATTTCTCGTTGAATAATGACACGATTAAAGATAATCTGAAGAAGACAGGTCTTGTCACAAAGGCTTATGTTACTCATAACATCCTTGGTGGTGTTTCTATTGAAATTCAAGAAGCAACTTTGGTGGCATATATGGAACTAGACAATAAAACCTATGTCGTTACTGAAGAAGGTAAACTTATTCAGGTTGTTGAAGGTATGAATTATACAGGACTCAAACAGATTCCTAAGATTTCAGGATTTACTGATATCAAGGCAGTAGAAGAACTTGCAAGTCAGTATGCTGTTATTCCTGTTACGATTAGAAATGCTGTAAGTGATATCGTTTATTCTCCAGAAAAAGGATATGATGATCGTGTGGCTTTAATACTTGATGATGGAAAGAAATTGATTGTAGATATCCAGGGTATGAAGGATACATTGTCTCCATCTCGTTTTGATTACTCTGCTTATATGCAAAGTAAAAATGATGTATGTGTATTCTCTTTTGAGGGAAGAAATTTATACATGACTAAATGCGAGTAAACCTTACGAGTCATATATATGTAACTCGTGATAAGTAGTCTATAAATCGTTTTCATTGTTTTATAATTATGATAAAATAAGATTATATGTAAGGAGAGTGTCTATGAAAAGAATATATGCTGTTTTAGACATCGGTTCTACGACACTGAAGCTACTTGTCGCAGAGTTGATGAGCACTAATATTAATATACTCTTCACGAAGAAATTAGCGAGTCACGCCATTGAGGGTGGCTTGATCAAAAATGAAGAAGTACTGGTTGATGAAATTAGATCAATTATTAAGGAAGCAGATGCTGAATTGAATACAACAATTACATCTGTTGCACTTGTTCTTCCTAGCAATTATGCAAGAACATATCAAACTAAAGGTATTACAAAAGTGAATTCACCTCAGGATAAAATTGAGGTCAGTGATATTGTACGTGTTTTAAAGATTGCACAACGTTTTGAAAAGAGCAAGAAAGAAGAAATTGTATCAACTATTCCTGTAAAGTATCTTTTAGATACAAAAGAAGTGGATCATATGCCTCTTGGTATGCGTTCTGCCTCTTTAAAGGTAGAAGCACTTGTGATTACTACAAACAAGAAGGTGTTGTATTCTTACTTGACAGCTGTAGAAAAAGCAGGATTAGATGTTATTGATATTACGATTGATGCATATGCTTCTGCAAAAGAAGCGTTTGATGCTGTATATCTTCAAGAAGGTGCAGTGATGATCAATATCGGACATGATCATTCCACTATTTCTTTCTTTGAAGAGGGCTATTTGAAATATTTGAAGACTGTACCAATAGGTGGTTATACCTTAACTTGTGCTATTGCAGATGCATGGCAGATTTCTATGGAACAGGCCGAAATATATAAAGTGAAATACGGCACATGTGAAAATGGTCTTGGTGAAGAAGATATTATCCATACTACTATCGTAGATGGGGTAGAAAAGAATTATACACAGAGGGATTTGTCTGAAGTATTACAGACAGCTGTGTGGGAAATGATGGCACAAATTAAACACTGTTTAGATGCTATCAATGATGGACGTACTTATGAAACTGTTGTTGTCGGCGGTGGAGGAGAATTACCTTGCCTCAATTTAATTGCGACAGATGTATTAGGTACACCTGTAAGATGTTATCGACCTGAAACAGTAGGTGCAAGAGATATGTCTCTGGTACCGTGTTTAGGTATGTTATATTGCTTAGATGATCGAAAGGAATTGATAGGTGAAGATGTTGTATCACTTGTTCTTCCTGATTTATCGAGCACGATGAGTTTAAAGGTGAGAGGTCTAACGATGGCTAAGACTGAAACAACTCATCATAAAGGCAAGTTTAGAAAGTTTTTTGATTCGATATTAAGTGATGATTAAAGTGAGGGCAGGACAATGGATGAAAATTTAGATTTTGTGAAAGTTGCAAAAATAAAAGTTATTGGTGTAGGTGGCGGAGGAAACAACGCCGTTAATAGAATGGTGACTGATGGTGTAAAAGGTGTTGATTTCTATGTAGCAAACACTGATGCACAGGTATTAAAAGGTATTACAGGTGTGAATAAGATCTTCTTAGGAAGAGATATTACACAGGGATTAGGTGCTGGAGGAAATCCAGAAATCGGACGTAAAGCAGCTCAGGAATCTGAAAATGAAATTAGAGAAGCTTTAGCTGATGCAAATATGGTCTTTGTTGCTGCCGGAATGGGTGGTGGAACTGGTACTGGTGGTGCGCCAGTTGTTGCAAAGATTGCAAGAGATTTAGGCGCATTAACAGTAGGTGTTGTCACTTCTCCTTTCACATTTGAAGGGCCAAGAAGAAAAAGACAGGCTTTTGCAGGTTTAGAAGAATTACGTAAGAACGTAGACTCTATTATCGTTGTATCTAACGATCGTCTTCTTGAAGTAATTGGTAATCGTCCAATGAATGAAGCATTCAGAGAAGCAGATAACATTTTACGTCAGTCTGTTCAGACTATTACTGATTTAATTGCGATTCCAGCAATGATCAACCTTGACTTTGCGGATGTTAGCTCAGTCATGAAGGACCGTGGCGATGCACTTATTGGTATTGGCATGGCTGAAGGTGAAAATAAAGCACAGGAAGCTGCAAAACGTGCTGTATCATCTCCATTATTAGATGTATCTATCAATGGTGCAAAGGATGCAATCGTCAACATTACTGGTGGACCAAGCATGTCATTATTTGAAGCAAGCGAAGCATTTGCGACTATTACTGAAGCTATTGGCAATGATGTCAATGCAATCATGGGTGTAGCTTCTAATGATCAGTTAGATGATCAGATCATCGTTACTATCATTGCGACTGGTTTTGAAGAAGATCAGCCTGAAGAAGAAGTTGTAGTAACTCCAAAACAGACATATACAGTACATGGTAATAAGACAACTACAGTTGTTGAAGATGATGATGAAGATCCATTACCAGGCTTTATTAGAAATAGAAAAATTTAAGCTAACATTATGTTAGCTTTTTTTACAAGGGGGAATTCTTATGTATAAATTTGGTTTTGTAGGCATGGGTAATATGGCGAGTGCGATTGCGCAAGGTTTTGTAGAATCTGGATTTATTCCAGGTAAAGAAATATGTGCTTATGATTTAAATAAAGCTCAACTAGATAAAATGAGTTCTTTTGGAATTGTAGCTTTAAATGATGCACATGAAGTCGTAAAAGAAAGTGATTTTGTCTTTTTATGTGTTAAACCCCAGGTGATTGAATCAGTAGTAGCTGATATCAAAGGAGATTTAAAAGGTAAAGCAGTTGTTTCTATTGTACTTGGCTATGACTTTGATAAATATAATACACTATTAGATGCATCTACAAGACATTTAACAGTTATGCCAAATACTCCAATGGCAGTAAGAGAAGGTATGTGTCTATTAGAACAGACTCATTCTTTGACTGATGAAGAATTTAGTACTATTAAAGATGCTTTCTCATCAGTAGGAGAAATAGAAGTCGTACCAAACCACTTAATGGGTGTAGGTGGCGCATTATCAGGGTGTGCACCTGCTTATATCTATATGGTGATTGAAGCGTTAGCTGATGGAGCTGTTATGCAGGGCATGCCAAGAAAAATGGCTTATAAGCTTGCAAGTCAGACAGTACTTGGATCAGGAAAGATGCAATTAAAAACAGATCTTCATCCAGGTATCTTAAAGGATAATGTCACTTCACCAGGCGGTTCTACTATTAGAGGCGTAAAAGCTTTAGAAGATGCAGGTATGCGCAGTGCATTCATTAATGCGATTGAAAAATCAATGAACAGATAAAACATAGCCTATAGACGCTAAAATAGCGTTTATAGGCTTTCTTTTACATTTTTTCATAAAAAATGAATAAAAATCAAAAAAAGTCTTTACAAAGGAAATGAATGATGGTAATATAAGTGAGCACTCCGGTGAGGAGCGCAGACAGAACATTGAAAACTGAACAGATACACGTCAGATTTATTTGAAAACATTTAATTGATGAGCTGAACATCAGCTCTTCACATATTCAGTGGAGAGTTTGATCCTGGCTCAGGATGAACGCTGGCGGCGTGCCTAATACATGCAAGTCGAACGAATCTTCTTCGGAAGATGAGTGGCGAACGGGTGAGTAATACATAGGTAACCTGCCCCTGTGCGGGGGATAACAGGAGGAAACTCCTGCTAATACCGCATAGCCATGAGCACCGCATGGAGCTCATGCCAAATATCCTTTCGGGGATAGCGCAGGGATGGACCTATGGCGCATTAGCTGGTTGGCGGGGCAACGGCCCACCAAGGCAACGATGCGTAGCCGGCCTGAGAGGGCGGACGGCCACATTGGGACTGAGACACGGCCCAGACTCCTACGGGAGGCAGCAGTAGGGAATTTTCGG
>ENA-OPCT01000018-OPCT01000018.1-human-gut-metagenome-genome-assembly--contig:-NODE-18-length-90790-cov-44.763719_pt1 | contig 90790 bp, 74 predicted proteins | sample MGYA00241572_ERZ501495 | MGnify/ENA primary metagenome ERZ501495 (study PRJEB25962, sample SAMEA2042580) | human gut metagenome | biome: human gut; feature: human-associated habitat; material: faeces... | reverse complement strand
GATAAAGGTCTCCTCAAACTTAGATACATAAATGTACCAAAATTTGAGAAGAACCTCCTCCATTTTACCCCATCCACTTTCGTATAGTTGTTAAAAATAGATAAGTGTCTGAAAACAAGCGATATAAGTTGTTTTGAGTAAGCACTTTTTCCACTTATCTGTTGAAGGGGTTAGGAATTATCAAAAAAACATATTATATTTGCAATCGAAAACACGGCTTAACGCATTTTAGAAAATGCACAGCCGCACAGTCTTAAACATTATTATAATAGAGTGAACTAACAAACAGATATTTTTCTAAACTAATAATCGAAGTATGAAAACAAAAAGTCTATTGCTGGCGACTGCATTATTGATGTCGACGTCAGCGCTCGCACAGAAAAACACCTTTAAGGGTGTCGTGTTGGATGACCTGGGTGAACCCGTTATTGGAGCCACCGTACAGGTTAAAGGCGTCAAGGGTACCGGTGCAATTACCGACCTTGATGGTAACTTTGTCATCGATGCAGATGCTAACCAGACCTTGGTTATCACCTACATTGGCTACAAGGATGCAGAGATTCGTCCTTCAGCCAACATGAAGATTACTCTGAAACAAGACGACAAAGCTTTGGACGAAGTGGTTGTTGTAGGTTACGGTGTTCAGAAGAAGAGCGTGGTAACTGCTGCTATCGCTAAAGTGAGCACCGAAGATTTGGCTGGCAAGAGCCCAGTGCGTGTTGATAACGCATTGAAGGGTCTGGCTGCCGGTGTCAACGTAACCTCTTCTTCAGGTCAGCCTGGTGCATCTCCTAAGGTTCGTATTCGTGGTACAGGTACTATCAGCAATTCAGATCCTCTCTACATCGTAGACGGCATGCCTATCGAGGGTGGTCTCGACTATCTCAACCCTAGTGATATCGAGAGTATCGAGGTGTTGAAGGATGCTGCTTCGGGTGCTATCTATGGTGCCCGTGCTGCCAACGGTGTAATTCTCGTAACCACCAAGAAGGGTAAGATAGGAAAGGCACAGATCAACTATAACTTCTCTTACGGTTGGCAAAGCGCATGGAAGAGGCGTGATGTGACAAGCGCCACTGACTACGCCATCCTTCAGAACGAGCGTGCAGTGAATGGTGGTCAGGCTCCTATCTATGCTGATCCATACAAACTGACCGACTCCAATGGTAATGCCATCAATGGATTTGGTACTGATTGGCAGGACTTGGTATTCAACGACAATGCCCCTGTACAGAACCATGAGGTGAGCATCAGTGGTGCCTCTGAAAAAATCAACTACTACCTCTCCATGGGCTACTACAAGCAGGAAGGTATCGTAGGTGGTAACTACGGACAGAGCAACTATGAGCGTCTCTCTATGCGTAGCAACAACATTTATAATGTATTGGATGCCAGCAAGGATCGCAACTTCCTCAACAAGCTCGATGTAACCGTCAACATGGCTTACACCCGTGTAAAGAGTACAGGTATCGATGCTAATAGTAATGGCTCAGTATTGGGTAGTGCCCTCTATCTTGCTCCAACATTGGCTCCTACGGTAACCAATAGCAATGTGGCGAAGAAGTATTATAATACCTACGAGGATCCTAATACATACGATGCAGATGGTAATATTACAGGTACTCGTGATACTTACGAGCTTCTTCGTGATGCCAATGGCAACTATTATACCATCCCAGGTATGGGAGGTACCTATCAGGAGATGAACAACCCTCTTGCCATGATGGCGCGCCCAGCAGCTAAGAACTGGTCACATAAGTTTGTGCCTAAGTTCTCTATCGACCTCCAGCTCTGGGATAACTTGAAGTATCATTTCACTTATAGTGCAGACCTCAGCTTCTGGGGTTCAGATAGCTACACCGCATCCAAGTATTACCTCTCTGGTAACGTCAAGGAAGAGCATACCCAGGCTAAAAAGAGTTCTGAGAAGGGTATCAACTGGCAGGTGGAGAATACTTTGACATACGATAAGACTATTGGCAAGCATAGTTTTGCTGTTGTCTTAGGTCAGAGTGCAATGAAGAATAAGAGTGATTATCTGAAAGGCAGCCGTTGGAATCTTGTGAATGTAAACAAGCCTTCTATCGACTATGCTACTGGTAAATATAGCCAGACCATCGTGAAGGATGCTGAAGGTAACATCATCTCTGTAGGTGCTCCAACCATTGAACATGCTGTATCAGGTGGCAATAATGTAGTGCATGCTATATCTTCTCTCTTCGGTCGATTGAGCTATAACTATGATGAGAAGTACATGCTTCAGGCTACAATCCGCCGAGATGGTTCAAGCCGTTTCGGACCATCTCATAAATATGGTACCTTCCCATCTGCCTCTATCGGATGGAATATTATGAACGAGAAATTCATGGAAAGTACTCGCGATTGGTTGAGCAACTTGAAGTTCCGTGCCAGCTGGGGTAAGAATGGTAATGATAACATCGGTGACTTCCGTTATACCGTATTGACCGCTATGGGCAACAACGTGCTCTTCGGAAAGAATGCAGTCAAGTTTAATGGTTCTAAGGCGAATGCCACAGCCAATGAAGACTTGAAGTGGGAGGAGAGTGAGCAGACTGATATCGGTTTCGACTTCGGTTTCTTCGGCAGTGCGCTGACATTCTCAGCTGACTATTATGTAAAGAAGACCAACGGTATGTTGATTACTATGCCTATCCCAAGCTACGTAGGTGAGACCAAGCCACTCGGTAACGTGGGTGACATGAAGAACTCAGGTCTTGAGTTTGAGCTCGGCTATAAGTGGCACATCTCTGATGCTCGCTTCAATGCCAAGGCTAATGTTACCTATCTGCACAATGAGTTGACCAACCTCGGTAATGATACAGGTTACATCGACCTCGATGGCTTCCTGGGTATCTCTGGCGGTGGCACTCGTGGATCTAACGGTCAGCCTTTCCCATACTTCTATGGTTATAAGACAGCTGGTGTGTTCCAGAATATGGCAGAGGTTAATGCTTATACCAATGCAGATGGAAATTTGATCATGCCAGATGCCAAGCCAGGTGATGTACGCTTTGTTGATGTCAATGGTGATGGTAAAATCGATCCAGATGACCGCACCAACATCGGTAATGGTACACCTTCATGGACCTTCGGTTTCAACTTCAATGCTGAGTGGAAGGGTTTCGATCTCAACCTCTTCTTGCAGGGTGTAACCGGTAATAAGGTATTTGATGCTACCTATCGTACAGATGTGTTCTCTGGCAACTTCCCTACTTGGATGCTCGGCAGATGGACTGGTGAGGGTACCTCCAATAAGTATCCTATCCTGAAGAATGGCGATGCTACCAATTGGCAGGTTTCTGACCTCTATATTTGCGATGGCTCTTACTTGAGATTGAAGAACATCTCTTTGGGTTACACCTTGCCAAAGCAGCTTACACAGAAGTTGTCTATCAGTCACTTGCGTTTCTACGTGATGGCAGAGAACCTGATTACCTGGACCAAGTATTGGGGCTTCGACCCTGAAATCTCATCAGGTGGAACTTCTCTCGGTGTAGACTATGGTGTATATCCACAGGCTCGCACCTACACCATCGGCGTAAACCTTTCATTCTAAAATAAGAACCTTTAAAATAAAGACTATTATGAAGACAATAAAATATATAGCTTTAGGAGTGTTGGCAACCAGTATGACACTGGCAAACACATCTTGCAGCGACAGCTTCCTAGAGGTGGAGAACCCATCAGGTGAAAACCTCGAAGAATATTATACCACAGATGCCCATATCAATGAGGCTCTGAATGCGGCTTACGATCCTATCCACTGGCCAGACTGGGGATTGGGACAGTATAATGCTCTCAATATCGATGCCGAGATAATGGGCGATAACTTCTGGGTAGGCGGTTCTAACAAAACCGATCAACAGCACTGGCACATGCTTGCCAACTATGAGTCAAATGCCAGCAATACCCTTAGCTCACTTTGGACAGTGGACTACTCAGGCATCAAGCGTTGTAATGACCTCTTGAAGTATTTGGGCTGGGCAGAGGCTAATCTCACTGCTGCCAACAGGGCATCTTATGAGATGCAGGGTAGAGCCCTCCGTGTATATTTCTACAATAACTTGTGGCACTACTTCGGCAATATTCCTTTCTATCTGGAGAACTTGTCTGCTCCTTACACAGCCCCACAGCTCAAGGCTGATGAAGTATATGACAAATTGATAGTAGAGCTTGAGGCTGTAATTGACTCCAAGGTCCTGCCAATGCGTTGGGACGATGCCAACTGTGGAAGAATGTCGCAGGCCATGTGCTATATGATGTATGCCGAGATGGTGATGTATCAGAATGACAAGACTCGCTATCCTAAGGCTCTCCAGTATATGCAGGAGCTCATCGCCGACAAGAGTGACTATGATATAGTAGACGATTACGCCTCTATTTGGAAAGAGAGCGGCGAATGGTGCAAGGAGAGCATCTGGGAAGTAAACTATGAGGATGGTAACAACGAGCGTGGTTGGGATTCACCATTGGCTATTGGTGGTACAATATTGCCTACCTTGATTTCTCCAAACTCTTGGCCTGGTGGCGATGGTTGGAACCAAGGCGGTGACGGTTGGGGATTCCTACCTGTTCGTACCGAAACCTATGCTCTGTTTGCTGACAACGACAAGCGCCGTGATGCTACTGTATGGGACTGTCGTGGCGTGAAATATACCAAACGTTATGAGGATACTGGTCTTTGGCTGGCCAAGTATCGTCCGTTCACAGAGAACAATGCTGACGCAGGTTTCGATAATAACCTTAACTATAATAACAATCTTCGTGTATATCGCTTGGCTGAGGCTTACCTCAATGCTGCAGAGCTTTTGTTGGAGACAGGTGGCGATGCTAATCAGGCTAAGGATTATGTGAATAAGATTCGCAACCGTGCAGGAATCGCAGAGCTTGGAGCCGTAACTCTGGATGATGTTATCAATGAGCGCCGCTTGGAGTTTGTAGGTGAGGGTAAGCGTTACTTCGACCTCGTTCGCACAGGCAAGGCTGCTACCGTGTTGGTACCAGACAGCTACGGCTATCGCACCAACTCCTGGACAGAATCCAAGAAGTATATTCCTATCGGACAGGCTGAGCTTGACTCTGATCCTGCTTTGGTACAAAATAATTATTAACGTTAAGAATCCAACAATATGAAAAAGATATTTCGAAATATGGCTTATGCACTGCTCGGCGGACTGATGCTCGGTGCATGTTCAGCAGAAGAATTCTCTGGTGCCAATGGTGAATTGCCTGATATTGTCGATTATGCAGACAAGTTTAATGTTGCTGTTGATCAGGAAACGAATACCGCTAAGTTCTCTTTTGAGGGAGCCAGTGGCGTTACACCGGTTTGGGTAATAGATGGAGCTTATTCTTCAGAATTCAATCTCTCTAAGTATTATCGCAAGAAGGGTACTTACGATGTGGAGTGCTTTGTGAAGAATCGTAATGGTATCAGTAAGGAATCTGTTCGGAAACTGTTCTCTATCGAAAAGACTAAGATGAATGGCTTCGCAGGTTTCGTAGAGGACAGCGAGTTTAATCTCTTCAAGAAAATTACCTTCCCTGAAAAACCTTCTGCTGGCTATTATGCTCCAGGATGGAGCCAAATTGCTGACCCGGTTTGTAGCTACAGCAAGGGATGCTATACATTGAAGCTCCCTGAGGCAACTACCGAACGTTGGCAAGCTCAGGTTCCTTTCAAAAACTTAGGTATCTCTACTTCTGCCGATAAGCATTATGACTTCTCTTGCATCATTACATCTGCCAAGGGACATAATGCCGTTAAAGTGAAACTTTGTGATTCTGGCGCAGGTGGTGATGACATCATTCTCTTTGACTCTAAGGATGTAAATACCGGTCTTGAGGCAGGAGAGCCTAAGTGTATTTATGGTTCAGACCTCGAAGGCAAGGACATCAATAATTTGAAGATTGTATTCGACTTTGGTGGCAATGCTGCTGATGACGAAATCATGATAGAGAGCCTGGTATTGAAAGATCATGCCAACGATGATGGTACTGTGGTTCCTGTAGAATTGAAGGTGCCATTCGACTACAATACAGCGGGCAACCTTTGGAAGGATATTGATGCCAACAAGTCATTTACTGAGGAAACTTGGTATGGTGATGCTTCTTGGGCACAGATTGATGTAACTCCTGTTATCAAGCATGAGGGAAGCAAGCACATCATTATCGTGCCTTGTGAAACTCCTGCTGAGCTATGGCACGCACAGTGGAAAATGCTTGGTATTCCAGTATCTGCCAAAGCTGATGGCAAGATTGATTTCTCTTGCAAGGTTACCACTTCTGCTCCATTGCCAATGATGACATTGAAGCTTTGTGATGACACAAATGATGGAAACCTCTTCTTCCAGGAAACCACTGATGTTAAGGGTGAGTATGTGTTCCGTTATGAGAACCAACCAAACAGTACGAAAGAAGCTGATGGTGGACCTCAGGATATGAGCAAGATGAAACTCGTCATCGACCTTGCTGGTGCTCCTAAGGATGCCGAGGTAACAATCAGCGACATTGTTTTGATTGTGAAATAGGCTTTAGGTTTTATAGGTTTATATAGAATTATACAGGAGCTGCTCCTATGAATAAGTAGGAGTGGCTCCCTTTCTAAATTTTAAATGACATGAAATTCTTGAAAATATTTTCCTTCCTTCTCTCGCTTATGCTGCTTTCTTGCAGCAGTAGCTCTTCAGATGTTGATAGGGAACTGAAGATAAACTGTTCGCCTACGAGTATTGACGCTCCTGCCAAGGGCGGTACTTATAAAATTATGATTGTGGCTTCTGAAGGAGGCTGGGAGGCGAGAGCATCCTTCCCTGGAGAAGGTCCTACGGCAAATGTATACCCTTGGTTTAAAGTGAGTGCCAGCGGTAATAACAAAGCTATGGGTATGGTAACTGTAGATGTGGAAGAGAATAAATCGTCTGTAGCTCTTGACGGAAGTGTCGAGATTTCATTAGAGGATAAGAAGGTATCGGTGCCAGTGCATCAGGCTGGAAAACAGGTCACTCCTATTGAAGGGGGCGAAATGGTGATTCCGGAAGGTTACAAACTGGTCTGGAATGATGAGTTTAATGAAGGCTCTGAGTTGAATAGTACCGATTGGCGTCATGAGGTGCAGAAGTCGGGCTGGGTGAACAATGAACTTCAGAATTATGTGAATGGCTCTGCTGATGGCAAACGCGTAACAGAAATTGCTGATAACCGGCTTTACATCAACTGTTTCAAGGGCAGCGACGGCAAGATTTATTCGGGGCGCGTATATGCTCACGAAACCCAGGGCTGGCTTTACGGTATCTTCGAAGCTCGCATCAAATTGCCTAAAGGTAAAGGCACATGGCCTGCTTTCTGGATGATGCCTTGCAACAATGATTTCGGAGCAAATCCTTGGCCTAAATGTGGCGAGATTGATATTATGGAAGAGGTAGGCTTTAATCCTAACTATACTTCTTCGTCGCTCCATACTGAGAAGTTTAATCACGTGAAGGGAACCCAGATTACCAAGGAGCGTCTGACTGCGGGTGCTGAAGACGGTTTCCACGTTTATCGCCTGGAGTGGACTCCTGATTATATCAAGACCTATGTGGATGGTAAGGAACTGCTCAATTTCAACAATGACGGTAAAAATGATGTGGGTTCATGGCCTTTCAATAAACCACTCTATGTTATCCTCAACCTGGCTTGGGGCGGTGATTGGGGCGGCATGAAGGATGTTGACGAAAGCGCCCTCCCTGTTCAGATGGAAGTGGATTACGTGAGAGTATTCCAGAAAAAATAAGGCTTGATTTTTTTAACTATATAAATAATAAGGTCTTAGGATAAGTCGTACCTGCACTTACTCCTAAGACTTTTTCTTTTGTTCCAATTTCGCTCTTTTTATTGTCTTTTTCTGCTTTTCTTGCTTACAATTTGCTCATTTCGAATAAAAGTTATAATTTTGCAGCATAATTTCAAAAATCAGAAAAATAGAATGAAACAGAATAATAGTAATTTATTATATCATCTTGTGGCTTTTATCACCGTAGCCATCTGGGGAACCACCTTTGTATCTACCAAGGTGCTGATGCTGAACGGACTTTCGCCAGCACAGATCTTTACGCTCCGTTTCAGTATTGCATACATCCTGATGCTGATGGTGAATCATAAGCGGATGTTTGCTGACAGCTGGAAGGATGAGTTTAAGCTGGCGATGCTGGGTATTACGGGCGGTTCACTCTATTTCCTGAGCGAGAACGAGGCGATGAATTATACCACAACAACCAATACTTCGCTCATCGTATGCTCCTGTCCGCTCTTTGCAACCTTGCTGGTTCGTCTGGTTTATCGCCATTCTTCGCGTATCAACATGATACAGCTGCTGGGCTCTCTGCTTGCTTTTGTAGGTATGATTATTGTGGTGCTGAATGGCAGATTCGTGCTGCATCTGTCGCCTGTAGGTGATGCCTTGGCTTTTACGGCATGTATGAGCTGGGCTGTCTATTCGCTCCTGATGAAATCGGTATCGGGCGATTATGGCGCTGCTTTTATTACCCGCAAGGTCTTCTTCTATGGTGTGCTTACCATCTTGCCTTATTATCTTATCATCCCTGGTTGGCCGGCATGGGATGTGTTTATGAAGCCTCAGGTGGTGGGTAATCTCCTGTTCCTGGGCTGTTTGGCATCCATGATATGTTTCCTTACCTGGAACTGGTGTATCTCTAAGTTGGGTGCCGTGAAAGCTACCAACTGGGTTTATTTCAACCCTATCACCACTATGATTTTCGCCTCTCTGGTATTGGACGAAAAGATTACTCCTTACTTCCTGGCAGGTGCCTGCTGCATTCTGGCAGGTATGTATATTGCGGATAGAATGACGAAGGCGGAATAAAAAATGACGAAGCATAGCTGTAGTTAGAACTAGCCAATGCTAAGAGCATCATGATGCTCTTTACCATTTTGCTTTTCATTTTTCCATATTGATTTGTCTTTTTGTGTAATACGAATGAATAGTTGTTATTACTTATATAATATTTGTTCAGGTTTTTATTAGGCGTTCCGCCGGATTTACTGTCCGGCGGAGCGTTATGGAAATTTCTTATTCCTCGATGACTGAAATCTGCATAGAAACATCCTCTTTTGGGCGATCGCCACGCAATGTTTCGCAGTTCTGAATCTTTTCTACGATGTCAAGTCCTTCCTCCACTTCACCGAAAACGGTGTATTGGTTATCGAGGAAAGGTGTTCCGCCTACTTCAGTGTAAGCCTTCTGCTGCTCTTCGGTAAACTTAGGATAGCCCTGCTCCTTGCAGCGTTTCTTGGTTTCATCCACCAGTTCATCCTGGAGTTTCATCAGCCCCTCACGGTCGCGGTTGCGGCGGAAGTTCATGATTTCTTCATGATGTTCTTTGGCAAGCTGGTTGAAGATGTTCTGCTCCATCTGCATGCCCATCTGCTTTTCCATCTGTTTCAGTTCATTCTGATTGTAGGTCTTTCCCCATACAATATAAAACTGGCTACCGCTGCTCTCTCGTTCTGGGTTTACCTCATCTCCCAAACGGGCTGCGCTCAAGGCTCCACGCTTGTGGAAAAGTTGTGGATAAACGAACTCGGCAGGGATGGTATAGTCAGGACCACCTGTGCCCAGCATCTTGCCTTTAGGAGCGCCTTTGCTGTCTGGATCGCCGCCTTGAATCATAAAATCCTTGATGACACGATGGAAGAGAGTGCCATCGAAATATCCCTCCTTTGCCAACTTCAAGAAGTTGTCACGATGCTGAGGTGTCTCGTCGTAGAGGCGCACCTTGATGTCGCCCTCTGATGTCTTTATCAATACTTTTGCCATAATCGTTTAATTAAATGTTGAATGTTGAGTGTTGAATGTTGAGTGATGAATGTTGAGTGATGAATGTTGAGTGTTGAGTTATATCTTGCTTTTGGCTAGCATAGCCCATTGTGCAATTCAACATTCAACATTTAACAATCAACATTCAAAATTATTTATAATACTCATTCCACTCCTTCATAGCCTCCTGCCAGTCAGTCTGTTCACCGCTGGCTACGGCTTCCTTCTGTTTCTCTGCCTCGTCGCGAGCCTTATCTCGTGCACGTTTTGCCTTCATTGCCTCTATGGTGGCATCGTCGAGAATCTGAATGGCGCCACGCTTGATGGCTTCCTGCAACTCCTCTTCTCCGAAAGCCTTGCCAGGCTCATTGAAGTCAGAGATATTGAATTCATAATCCACACGAAGGTCGTGGCGTATCATTTTCTGTTGTAAACGGTTGCCTGCGTTTTTGAGTCGCAGCAACTTGCCGATTTCCTTGATTTCTCCTGCTGAGTATTTGTTTCTTCCCATTAATATGATTTGATATTATTATTTTTGCGTGCAAAATTAAGCATAATCCTCGACAAAACCAAGAAAAGTTTCAAGGAATTCACAAAAGAATCCCTTTCTCCCTTTACTTTCTTGCCCTTTTTACCCTTTTACCCTTTTACTTTTTTACCTTTTTACCTTTTTACTTTTTTACCTTTAAATCACTTCCATGCCTTCTTCTGGTTCAGCTCTATCAGACGGTCGAATTCAAAGTCGGCTTTGATTTTATCCAATATTCTCTTTACGATGATATTCATCACGCTTCCTTTGCTGTAGTTGGCAGAGCACATGAAGTTTACCCGTCCCTCCTTGACAAGCTGGCAGGCAGTCTTCTGTTTATCCTCGTTATCATATACCGCAATCGAGTGGCCGCCATGTTCCTTTACCATCTTCATGCAAGGCACATCGGTTTCTCCATCTCCGAAGTATATCATTCGGGGGAAAGGGATAGGGCGCTTTTCGTCAGGGATATACTGGTTCACTCTTCTGTTGTCGCTCACCTGTTTGATACCTTTGTTGATTTTGAAGAGGAATTGCGTTTTGGTAGTATAGTCTACGGCTACGGCTGGCCAATAGGCGATTCCCTCCTTGTTGTAGAGAAAGGAGCAGGCGTAGATGTTCTCAAATTCCTGGGCGATAGGTGTGCCCTCTATCATCTCCTTCAGTCCCGAGGAGTTGATGTAGTGCTTTACGTCCAGTCCGATGCTGTTGCCATATTCATTCACGAGCGAAAACCATTGTTTTACGCCGCGGAACAGTTCTACATCCTTGCCGAATTTCTGAAAAGATTCCCGGGTGAGCGAGATATTGTTCTTCTTGGCTTCGTCGAGCATCAGATACATATAGGTCAAAATGCCGTTGGCATCCTTACCCTCTGCAAACTTTCTGTTTTTCTCCCAGAACTCGTCTTTTGTCTTGCCTGTAGCCTGTATGAATCCAAACTCCTGCATATTTCCAGGCGACAGTGTGCCGTCGAAATCATAAACCAGTGCTACCTGTGGTCTCTTCTTTGCCATATCTCGTTCTCCTTTCTTTTATATTTACCCTAAACTGTCTATCTCTTTCGGGGATGTTTTTCTCCCTTAATTTGCAAATATACATAATTTTCAGCGAATTAGCAAACTATTGGGATATAAAAAACATAATGAAACAAAAAAGGCGTACAAAACTCATTTCTGAGCATTGTACGCCTTTATTATAATATTAGTCTGTATTACTTAACCTCCTCGAAGTCAGCGTCTTGTACATCCTGAGCGCCATCATTGCCGCCCTGTGCCTGCTGACCGCCCTGTGCACCCTGAGGACCTGCCTGCTGGCCGCCCTGATACATCTGCTGAGAAGCAGCCTGCATGACGGTGTTCAAGTTGTTGATAGCTGAATCGATAGCTGCAGCATCACCAGCCTTGTGAGCATCCTTCAACTGCTGCAATGCCTGCTCGATACCTGGCTTCTTGTCAGCTGGAATCTTATCACCGTTATCCTTCAGGAAGTTCTCGGTGGTGAAGATCATGCTGTCAGCCTGGTTCATCTTGTCAATCTTCTCGCGCTCAGCCTTATCAGCAGCAGCGTTCTGCTCTGCCTCAGCCTTCATGCGGTTGATCTCGTCCTCGCTCAAGCCTGATGAAGCCTCGATGCGGATGCTCTGCTCCTTACCGGTAGCCTTATCCTTAGCTGATACGTTCAAGATACCGTTGGCATCGATATCGAAGGTAACCTCAATCTGAGGAACACCACGGCGAGCTGGAGCGATACCTGTCAGGTTGAACTGACCGATACTCTTGTTCTGAGCTGCCATTGGACGCTCACCCTGCAATACGTGGATGGTAACCTCTGTCTGGTTATCAGCTGCTGTAGAGAATACCTCGCTCTTCTTGCAAGGGATAGTTGTATTGGCATCGATGAGCTTAGTCATCACACCACCCATAGTCTCGATACCGAGAGTCAATGGAGTAACGTCGAGCAATACGATGTCACCAACACCCTCTTCCTTGTTCAGGATGGCACCCTGGATAGCTGCACCTACTGCAACAACCTCATCTGGGTTAACACCCTTAGAAGGCTCCTTGCCGAAGTAGTTCTTAACGAGTGTCTGAACGGCTGGGATACGGCTTGAACCACCAACCAGGATAACCTCGTCGATATCTGATGTAGAGAGTTTAGCGTCACGAACGGCATTCTGGCAAGGTACCAAGCAAGCCTGAATCAGGTTGTGAGCCAACTGCTCGAACTGTGCACGGGTCAAAGTTTTAACCAAGTGCTTTGGCATACCGTCAACGGCTGTGATGTATGGCAAGTTGATTTCGGTAGATGTAGAGCTTGACAACTCAATCTTAGCCTTCTCAGCTGCTTCCTTCAAACGCTGCATAGCCATAGGATCCTTGCGGAGATCTACGCCTTCCTCTGCCTTGAAGCCATCAGCCAACCAGTTGATGATTACCTGGTCGAAGTCATCACCACCCAGGTGAGTATCACCATTGGTAGAAAGTACCTCGAATACGCCGCCACCGAACTCCAGGATAGAGATATCGAATGTACCACCACCCAAGTCGAATACGGCAATCTTCATATCCTTGTTAGCCTTGTCAACACCGTAAGCCAAAGCTGCGGCTGTAGGCTCATTTACGATACGCTGAACGTTCAAACCTGCAATCTGACCAGCCTCCTTAGTAGCCTGACGCTGTGAGTCAGAGAAGTAAGCAGGAACTGTGATAACAGCATCTGTAACCTCCTGTCCGAGATAATCCTCTGCAGTCTTCTTCATCTTCTGGAGAACCATTGCAGAAATCTCCTGTGGAGTATATTTACGACCCTCGATTTCAACACGTGGATAACCACCCTCGTTTACTACTGTGTAAGGCATTGCCTCAGCCTCTTTCTGGCTCTGAGCGTATGTCTCACCCATGAAACGCTTGATAGAATATACTGTGTTCTTAGGGTTTGTGATGGCCTGACGCTTAGCAGGATCACCTACCTTGCGGTCACCATCCTTAACGAAACCTACTACTGATGGAGTAGTACGCTTACCTTCACTGTTAGCGATTACAACTGGTTCGCTACCTTCGAAAACGGCAACACAACTGTTTGTGGTACCCAAGTCAATTCCAATTACTTTTCCCATAATTATATCTTTTTTTATTTTTATCGTTATTAATATGTTATTTATCTCATGAACTTGCTGGCTATTGGAAGTCTGCCGAAGATATGCATCTGTCGGGAACCTCTCTATTCTGCGTTCACGCTTTTCGTCATAACAAAGCATGTGCCAAGGGATTGTAAGACTTAAAGTAGCTGACAAGGTGTCAGATAATGCTGACAAAATAAAAGGAATCAAGATATGGGAGGCGATAAAATGTCGCATTCTCCCTATCTTGATTCCTGTAATATGATTGAGAAATCTTTCTTTTCAGATAAAGCTCCTATATATAATAAGGTGTTAAACCTTATCTGGCTTTATTTCTGTTCCTTAGCAGCAAGTGCTTCGCGAACCTTAGCTTCCAGTTCATCGAGAAGTTCAGGGTTATCCTTGAGCAATGCCTTGCAGGCATCGGCACCCTGTCCGAGTTTAGAACCGCCATAGCTATACCAGCTGCCGCTCTTTTCGATGATATCGTTGGCTACAGCCAGACCGAATACCTCGCCAGCACGGCTGATGCCTTCGCCAAACATGATGTCGAACTCTGCCTTGCGGAAAGGAGGAGCCACCTTGTTCTTTACTACCTTTACGCGAACCAGATTACCTACTACCTCATCGCCGTCCTTGATGGCTGTTGCCTTGCGGATATCCAAACGCACTGATGCATAGAACTTCAATGCATTACCACCGGTGGTTGTCTCTGGGTTACCGAACATAACACCAATCTTCTCGCGCAACTGGTTGATGAAGATGCAGGTAGTGTTGGTCTTGCTGATGGTAGAAGTGAGCTTGCGGAGAGCCTGACTCATCAATCGAGCCTGAAGACCTACCACATTGTCACCCATATCGCCTTCGATTTCCTTCTTAGGAGTCAAGGCGGCAACAGAGTCAACAACTACGATGTCTACAGCAGCAGAACTGATCAGCTGGTCTGCAATCTGCAACGCCTGCTCACCATTATCTGGTTGTGAAATCCACAAGTTATCAACATCAACTCCCAATTTAGCCGCATAGAAACGGTCGAAAGCGTGCTCTGCATCAATGAAAGCAGCGATACCGCCAGCCTTCTGCGCCTCTGCGATGGCGTGGATAGCCAATGTTGTTTTACCTGAAGATTCCGGACCGTAAATTTCGATGATACGTCCCTTAGGATAACCGCCTACGCCCAGTGCATTGTCGAGAGCGATACTGCCTGTAGGGATAACTTCGATGTTCTCAACGTGCTCATCGCCGAGTTTCATGATAGAGCCCTTACCGAAGTCCTTTTCTATCTTAGCCATGGCTGCCTGAAGAGCTTTCAGCTTGCCTTCATTGGGATTCAATTTTCCCTCTTGCATTTCTTTTGCCATATCTTATTTAGTTTAAAGTTTAGTCAATTTCCAAATCGCCATCAAACACCTCGTGCCATGGCAATCCCTGCTTGTTGAGCTGCTCCATGAATGGATCTGGGTCGAACTCCTCTACGTTCCATACGCCTGGTTTCTTCCAGATGCCCTTGAGGAACATCATGGCACCAATCATGGCTGGCACACCGGTGGTGTAGCTTACGCCCTGCATACCGGTTTCGTTGTAAGCCTCCTGGTGCTTGCAGTTGTTATATACGTAATAGGTGCGCTCCTTGCCATCCTTCTTACCGCGGATGCGGCAACCGATAGATGTTTCGCCGTCATAGTTCTCGCCGAGATCCTGTGGGTTAGGCAATACGGCCTTGAGGAACTGCAGAGGAACAATCTTCACCTTGGCAGTCTTGCCAGAACCGTCTGCCAATGGAGCCTCGTATTCGATTTCGTCGATGCGGCTCATGCCGAGGTTCTGGATGCAGTCGAGGTAGGTAAGATACTGCTGACCGAAGGTCATCCAGAAGCGTGCCTCCTTGATGGTAGGGTAGTTCTTCACCAGACTCTCCAACTCCTCATGGTGCATCAGATAGCTCTCGCGAGGGCCGATGTTAGGGTAGGTGAGAGGCTTGTGGATAGAGAGAGGGTCGGTTTCAATCCATTCGCCATCCTTATACCAGAGTCCCTTCTGGGTAATCTCACGGATGTTGATCTCAGGGTTGAAGTTAGTGGCGAAAGCCTTGTGGTGGTTGCCTGCGTTGCAGTCCACGATGTCCAACACCTCAATCTCATCGAAGTGATGCTTGGCTGCATAAGCGGTGAAGATGCCTGATACACCTGGGTCGAAACCGCAGCCGAGGATAGCGCAGAGACCTGCCTGCTCAAACTTATCCTTGTATGCCCACTGCCATGAGTACTCGAAGTGAGCCTCGTCCTTAGGCTCATAGTTAGCGGTATCCATGTAGTTGCAACCGCAAGCCAGACAGGCATCCATAATGGTGAGATCCTGGTAAGGCAAAGCGAGGTTGATGACAAGCTCAGGCTTATAGCTACTGAAGAGAGCCTTCAACTGCTCAACGTCGTCGGCATCCACCTCAGCTGTCTGAATTTCCATCTTGTAGCCCTTGGCGTGGATATCCTTAACCAGCTTGTCGCACTTTTCCTTGCGACGGCTAGCAATCATAAACTCGGTGAAAACGTCCTGGTTCTGGACGATCTTGAAGGCAGCCACGGTAGCCACGCCACCAGCGCCAATCATAAGTACTCTACTCATTTATAATCTTGTTTTTTTATGTTTGTTATTTTTATGTTTATTTTATTTCATTTGCCGAAATCCCCAGGGCATTCATGAGCGAATAACCGAGAATCTCCTGTCTGAAGTTGCCGCCTGGCATGGGCTGCATGGCAAAGAGGGTGATGCGCTTGTCGTCGTCATCTACCTTGCGGAGTATCTCGCGGAGTCGGTCGTAAGCATCTCCATCCTCAGAATTTGGGATTACCATCACTCGCTTCACCTCCTTGGCGTTGCATACGGTGCGTGCCACATCTACGAGGAAGTCATCCTTGCCTACCATCTTCTCCTCTGTAGGATAAGAAGAGATGATGAATTCTCCGAGCTTATCATCCTTGAAAGCCTGAGCGTTCAGATCCTTCTCATAGTTGGCAGGGCGGAAGTTCTTCATCGCCATCGACTGCTTGTCGTGGATAAGTACAACCTGTGTCTCGTGCTCGCCCTCTCTCAGACCTCCGTCAAGGGCAATGCAGACTGCCCATTGTGCCATATCGGCTGGTTGGATGCGGCGGTTAATCATTCGTTCGAAGTTGACTATCAGGTCGAAAGCCACTCTGTCGATATAATCGGCGTCAGCGATGATTACATTCTCGCTCCATTTTATATTGTTTGTATCTAATGTATTCATTGGTGCAAAAATTAAGCAAACGAGCATGATGAAAGCTTGCTTTCAAATTGTCGAATGCAGATTATTTCTGCAAATTTACGAATAAATTTCGTAATTAAGGCATTTTGGAAATATAAAATAATAAAAAAGATAGTATTTTCATCATTTCTTCATTTGATGGAATACTATCTTCAGTATATTCTTCGGCAATCTGAGCCTTTTTTCTTCTATACTCCTACTTCTTCTCATGCAATCATCTTCGCCAGATAATGTCCGGCGAGAACGGCGATAAGTCCCAGCGCCAGACTTCCGAAGAGATAGAGCATCATATAGAGGTAATTCTCTTCTTTCATCAGTCCTGCTCCCTCGTTCATAAAGGTAGAGAAGGTAGTGAATCCTCCGCAGAATCCCGTGGTGAGCAGCAGTTTGGCAGATGGCGACATCCATCCCCCTTCCCGCCAGTTCAATCCCGAGAGAAACCCGATGATGAGGCATCCCGCCACATTCACCGCCATCGTTCCGAACGGAAAGGCTATCACCGTGCAGGATTGTACCAACTTTGAAATCCAATATCTCATGCCGCCTCCAAAGAAGCTGCCAATGCTTACTATTAATACTTCTTTCATCTCCTTATCTCCTTATTTATAATGTATAATATATAATAACTTGTATGATATTTCCTTGTATATACTATCTGCCTTGCCGCTATTCTCTTTGAGTATGTTCTGCAATTCTTTCGAACGGCTTTTCAGTCCGTGCTAACTGATAGAACAATCTTAAGTTTGTTCCTCTCGGACAGAAAAGCCGTATAATCCTTTACTTATCATTTCTCAAAATATGTGCCAATGGCTATGATAGGGATGTTTTCCATCCATTCTTGGTCTACATATCCTTTTGTATATCTTTCTTTTCATAACTAACTGAAATTTAAATATTTCTGTTGCAAAGATACACTTTTTCGATGATAAAAACAAGTAAATTACACACTTTTTCGATGATAACGAATGTTAAATCATACATTTTTTCGATGATAAGGTAGTAAAAAAGCGGAACTGGCTGCATTGGGCCGAAAAATACAGCTTGAACTTGCGCCGCAGGTTGAGAAAAAGAGCAGAGATGAAAACAAATAAGCAACAAATAACGTAAAAACAGATGTTACTTCTAAAGGGCTACAGATTAAAGATTCGTGCCAACAAGTAAGAATATATTGAAATCTGATAAACGCTCCGGTTATTATCGTTAAAATTTAATAATATTTGTTATTTTTTTTTGGGGGGGTAAGATTTAAGTCTTAACTTTGCAATCGTTTTCACGCCTTACCTTAATTGACGAATGCCGAGTGAGAAAGACGGGAAGGACAAGCATATTGGAAATGGCGTTTACAAGCGCACTTGGTTATACACACACTTGGGTTCTATATAATATCAAAATAATATCAAACCAGGATCAGGAATATACAAGGCAGTTATAGACCGCCCAATAGATTATTAAAATAGCAAACTTATTATCAACTACACCAGAATAGTTCCATTAGTAGGATATAACGTATAGTAAAATTTCATAATTATCTTAGAGGTAACAAAGTGTATTCCACTACTGGCTTGTATAGGATGTTTTAGGAGTTCAGGATTGTTTGACTGAGTAGCTCGTACTGCACCAACGCCGTTTCCCTTATGTATGTGTTCAGTAGTTTATTTGGTCCGTATAGGTGCAACGGACATAAAGCGTAATTGCATGTATGGTTGAAATAAATCCATTATGTATTTAGCGTTTTTAATGTTTTAAAGTCATGAGAAGAGAACTTTTACTCTTATCTTGTTGCGTGGTCATCCCAAGCATTTGTAGTGCTCAAGAGAAGTCAGACACTACAATGGTAGAAAAGAAAGCAGAACGCAATGTGATGCTCAATGCATCCGATGCCAATGCACCTCGTTACATTCAGATAGGTCTTCCAAGTGAAGATGTAAATGTGTACGAGAACGGATTACCTGTCGTTTATTCTTCTTACATCCATCCTCTATCTGCTCATTGGAGAAGTGACGGAAGCTTGGCTGAAGTAGGATTGATGAACCCGCAGGAATCAGCCATAGCTACAGGAAACATCGCTTATTCAGTAAACAGTTTCAGCGACTTAGGCAGTGATACGTTCAAGGGAATTTTGAATTACAAAGGCAACCATTATGGTATGCATCAGTTTGATTTGAACGTTTCAGGACCTCTGGCTAAAGGCTGGACTTATGCCTTGAATATGTATCAGAACTTTGATCCGGGAACCTTTGACTTGAAGTTTACCAACTATAATGACCGTACCCAGATTTATAAGGGTGCCCTGACAAAGCATTGGGGAAACAGAGGTCAGTTGTCTTTCCTCTACAAGTTCTCAAACAGTCAGCGTATGGGTACCGTAACCTGTTTTGCACCATTTATCTATCACACTAATGGTGATGTGACAGAATTGGATGGCTTTAAATTGGGCACATCTTCATACGTTCCAGCTTCTCAGAACTTCATGTACCGTGATATGAAGACAGGCGAAGTGAAAAACACTACTATCAATGATTGGAACAAGAACAAATCTCACGAATTTGCTGTATTATTCAAGTGGGATTTAGGTAATGCATGGAACTTGGATACAAAGGCTAAATATACCTGGGCTGATGCTAACTATGCCGACTTTGGCGGCAGTTCCATCATGAATGTCAAAGATGGAAAGGTTGAGGGTAATACGAATACGTATTATGACAAGAATGGAAAGCTTTATACAGGTATGATGGATGGTCGAAGAATCTGGTTTCATACTGCAAAGGCAAAATCTTTCCTTCTCACCTCTGAGGTGATGAGAAACTATGGTCAGCATAATCTTAAAATAGGTCTTAACGAGTGGAACTTTGACTTAAACTACTGGTCTGCGTCAACACAATGGGATGCCAGTGTAAAGGAGTATCCAGAGTTTCTATCACATTCCACGGTTTCAGACCCGACTGCAAGAATAACTTATTATGGGTTCAATGAGATTTCTACAGACTATGCTAATGGTAATGAGAATAAGTTAGCAGGATATTTCACAGACGAATGGCGTCCTATTGAAAGCCTTCGTTTCTTCTATGGTGCACGTTTGGAGTGGTGTCGTATGTCTGTAGACCAGTTGCCGTATGCACGATTTGCAGACATGTATGTCGGTGCAACCAATGCAGACGGTGTAACCATTACACCACAGCACAGAACAAAGAATAAGCTCAATTATGCATTTACAGTTTCGGCTACATGGTCCTTCTATAAAGGTATGGGACTCACCGCTGACTTCACTCAAATGGAACGCTCTCCTCGCATGACAGATTATGCCAATATGGGACCACAGGACCTGCGTCTCCGCATTCCATTGCTCCGTGGCGGTATATACTATCGCAATAAGTGGATTGATGTCACATCAATGATAACCTGGATTCAGAAGACGAACAATACAGACCAGCAGGATATAACCAAACCTGGCACTAGTATTTCAAAGACAACATCATTAAATTATAGCATTCAGACTGTTGGATGGACAACCAATGTGGAACTTGACCCTTTCAAGGGTGCGCATCTTCATGCCCTCTTTACTTATCAGAAACCAACATACAAGGACTATTCTGTGACAGTAAAGTTTGATGATGGTGAGACCGCAGACTTAAATGCCACTGGTAACATTGTCAAGGAAATACCACAGATACTGATTGAGCTTGACCCAAGTTATACCTTTTACAAGGATAAGATGACTGTATGGGGCAGTTTCAGATATTTTGGAAAAACGTATGCTAACCTTTCAAATGCCCTTTGGTTTAACGGGCATTGGGAAACTTTCGCAGGTGTGAAATGGAATGCTACCAACAAATTATCATTCAACCTTGGTGTAGTCAACTTCCTGAACCAAAAAGGTGCCAGCGGTACAATATCCGGCTCAGAGCTTATTGGTCCGGAAGAAGCCAAGCGATTCAATGGCTACGTAATGTCCGGACGCTATCTTCGTCCTTTCACTGTTGAGTTTGGAGCAAGTATAAAACTATAAATACCTATTGATTATGAATAAATTATGCAATTTTATGGTACTTTTTATGGCTTTGTCAGGTAATGTATATGCCCAGAAGACAGAACCATGGAATGACCCTTTGGTGAACAACATCAATCGTAACGAGCCTGTTTCTGATTTCTTCGGCTATGAGAATAAGGAACTGTCTGACAGAAATGACAAGAAGCTTTCAAAGAGATTCTTGTCTATTGAAGGAATTTGGAAATTCAATTGGGTGCAGAATGCCAATGAGCGTCCTTTAGATTTCTATTCTCTCAATCTTGATGATTCTAATTGGGGTAAGATGCCAATTCCTGGATGTTGGGAGTTGAATGGCTATAGCGTGCCAGTCTATACCAACTATAGATATGAGTGGGAAAATGAATGGGAATCAAATCCTCCTTATGTGCAGGATCTTGGCAACTACGTCGGATCTTACCGACGTAAGATTGTAATTCCTGAGAATTGGAATGGTGACAATATAATACTGCACATCGGCGAATTTTCCAGCAATATCAACCTATATGTAAATGGAAAGTTTGTTGGCTATGCTGAAGACAATAAGGTTGCTGCGGAATTTGACATCACTAAATATGTAGAACCAGGAAAAGAGAATCTGATAGCCATGCAGCTGATGAGATGGTGCGATGGCTCTTATTTTGAGGATCAGGACTATTGGAGACTTCGCGGTATTGCCAGAGAGAACTATATCTATGCTCAGCCGAAGTCACATATTAAGGACTTGAACGTAACCTCTTCCTTGTCCGATAATTATAAAGACGGTATCTTTGCCGTTCATTTTTCTACAGAATCATGTGATGGAAAGAATGTTCTGGTAGAATTGATAGACAAGAAAAATGGCAATAAGGTTTTTGAAAGAAAGCAACAGTTACAGGGTGGCAGTTCAACGGTAGAGTCAACCATTCAGAATGTAGCCAAATGGACAGCAGAAACACCGAATTTGTACACACTCAGAGCGACACTGCTGGATGGAGATAAAGTATTGGAAGTCATTCGCCAGAATGTCGGTTTTAGAAAGATCGAGATCAAGGGAAAACAGCTCTTGGTAAATGGACAGCCTGTTCTTATCAAGGGTGTGAACCGTCATGAGATAGATCCTGATGGAGGATATGTTGTCAGTGTTGAGAACATGATTCGTGACATAAAGGTTGCCAAGCAATTAAACATCAATGCTATACGCACCAGCCACTATCCAAATGACCCACGCTGGTATGATTTGTGTGATGAATATGGTATTTATGTTATGGCTGAGGCAAATCTGGAAAGCCACGGAATGGGATTTGCTAAAGAGACTCTGGCTAAAAATGAGTTGTTCAACAAGACACACATTGAGCGTAACATGCACAATGTGAAGGTTCTCAAAAACCATCCTTGTATCATTATGTGGAGTCTTGGTAATGAAGCAGGTTATGGTAAGAACTTTGAGGATGCCTACGATTGGGTAAAGGCATATGATAGTTCTCGTCCAGTACAATACGAAATGGCATGTTCTACAGGCAAGCATGATGAAACCCGTCCTGTTGAGTCATACGAGTTGGCTGGTCTGAAGGCTGGCAAGACTGACATTTTCTGTCCTATGTATGCTGATTACGACAGTTGTAGAGCATATCTGGAAAAGAACTATTGTGACAAACCTCTTCTTCAGCAGGAGTATGCCCATGCCATGGGTAATTCCATGGGTGGATTCAAGCAGTATTGGGATTTGGTTCGTCAGTATCCTCAGTATCAGGGTGGTTTTATCTGGGATTTTGTTGATCAGGGTCTGCGCGACAAGAGCAAGATAACTGGTAATCAGATCTATGCCTATGGAGGTGATTATGGTCGTTTCCCTATGTCTGACGAGAACTTCAACAACAATGGCTTGGTTAGTCCGGACAGAAGACCAAATCCTCATGCTTACGAAGTGAAATACTTCCATCAGAACATCTGGAGCAAACTTGAGAACAAGGCCAAGGGTACAGTCTCTGTATTCAACGAGAACTTCTTTGTTCCATTGAATAACGTAAATCTCGTATATTCAATAGAGGTAGAGGGAAAAAGTATGGCAAACGGTTTAATCAACCTTGGCAAATACAAAATTCTTCCTCAGACAAGCAAGACCATTGCAATTCCTGGATATGCAAAGATAGTTGCAGACAAGAAGTACAGAGGAAAGGAAAAGACACTGACTCTTTCGTACAAATTGAACAGTGATTCACTTCTTCTAAGTAAGGATGAAGAAATCGCCCACCAGCAGTTTGTGATTAGCGACTATAAGTTCCCTGTATTGAATTCCTCTGAAACAGCCAAAGTCAAGGCTGTAGATCATGCCAAGTATCTCGTTCTTTCTGCCAATGGTGTGGATGTTACCATCAGTAAGGCAACAGGACTTGTTTCTTATTTGGATGTTGACAAAACACCTATGCTTGTAAGAGGATTTGATTTGACTCCAGACTTCTGGAGAGCATGCACAGACAACGATTTTGGTTCACATATGCCTACATTAAGTGCAGCATGGAATAAGCCAAGTATGGAACTGAAGAATTTTACCCGTAAGGAGAATGGTTCTGTTGTTGCCGAGTTGTATCTCAAAGAAACAGAGTCTACACTGACTCTTACCTATACATTGAATAATAATGGAGAACTGACTGTTGAACAAGATCTGAAGGTAAATCCTGATGCGGAGAACAAGCCAAATCTTCTGCGCTATGGAATGGAATTGCAGATGCCTAAGGAGTTTGATAGAGTTGAATTCTACGGAAAGGGTCCTAACGAGAATTATGCAGACCGTAACAATTCCGACAGATTGGGCATTTTTACCCAGTTGGTAAAGGATCAGTATTATCCATACGTCCGTCCACAGGAGTCTGGCAACAAGACGCAGGTAAGATATTGGAAGGTTCTGACAAAAGACAATAAAGGTTTGGAGTTTTTCTCCAATGAGCCAATGGAGTGTTCAAGCCTGAACTATCTGACTTCAGATCTTTACCGCGGACCGGTAAAGAACCAAGAACATTCTGGAGACCTTGTACCACGAGACTTTACCTCTGTACACATTAGTCAGAGACAGATGGGATTGGGATGTATCGATACATGGGGCTCATTACCTATTGAGAAATATATGCTTCCTTATCAGGACTATGCATTCAAATTCGTGATTCGTCCTGTAAGATAACCAAATAGTTCTCACTCTGAGAAATCAGAGTGAGAACGCAATCAGATAGGGTTGATTTAGCAGAATGAGTTGGTCCTACTGGATGACGGAGTCGGCTCGATGGGGTGAAGAAATCAACTCTAGAGGTTGATGCAAGCGTCTTCGTGAGTTGAAAGACATTACTCCTCGGGTTCCAGGAGAAACCTTCTCAGCAGTTGCCACTAGGCTCAGCAGGTCTGCCGAGCCTAGTGGCAACACTTTATTCTAGCCGATATTTCTCTCATATCTTTCGGCAGAATAAGCTGTAGTGTGAATTAGGAATCTATGCAATTTTATTTCTCCACTCTTCTTTTACTAAATTCGCCAAATATCCATCGCTTCTGCAATGCATATCAGCAATGCCTTCATTCATCATTTGATAAATAGAAGAAGTATAAAAGAAATCTAGAGCATCTTCCAACGTAATGCCTGTTTGCTCTGCAAAGATAGGTACTATGCGAGCATATTTCATTTGAAGTATTGTCTTGTTTGCTTCCATGAAAGTCCCTCCTTATATTATTTCATCTGACTTATTTCAATGCTCCTCGTTTCTTTAACAAGCTAATCAAATCGTCCATGATGTATTCCCGTTGTCCTTGAAATTACATGGCGATGTAGGAATCTCTGCGTCGGGACGTAGGAAAGATTACGTCGCCATGTAGTAAAGTCTACATCGGGACGTAATTTTTGGGGTATCTATAAGGTATCATATCAGATTCTTTTTAGATTTAGCGTCGAGTTTATACGCACACGAAAAAACTTTTATGTGCAGGAAATAAATGAGGAGAAAATGCAGAAGCTGAGTGCTATTGTGACCACGATTTCTGATAAGCAGTATCAAAGCGATTAACTGTCTGAAGAAACTTGTAGATAGGGTTGATTTAGTAGAATGAGTCGGTTCTACTGGATGACGGAGTCGGCTCGATGGGATAAAGGAGTCAACTCTATAGGTTGATGCAAGCGTCTTCGTGAGTTGAAAGACATTACTCCTCGGGTTCCAGAAGAAACCTTCTCAGCAGTTGCCACTAGGCTCAGCAGGTCTGCCGAGCCTAGTCGGCAGGTCTGCTGACTGCAGTCAGCAGCTTTGCTGAGCCTAGTGGCAACACTTTATTCTAGCCGATATTTCTCTCCTATCATCCGGAAGAATAAGCTGTAGTGTGAATTAGGAATCTATGCAATTTTATTTTTCCACTCTTCTTTTACTAAATTCGCCAAATATCCATCGCTTCTACAATGCATATCAGCAATGCCCTCATTCATCATTTGATAAATAGAAGAAGTATAAAAGAAATCTAGAGCATCTTCCAACGTAATGCCTGTTTGCTCTGCAAAGATAGGTACTATGCGAGCATATTTCATTTGAAGTATTGTCTTGTTTGCTTCCATGAAAGTCCCTCCTTATATTATTTCATCTGACTGAAGAAAGTGCAGATGCTTGTTCAAAATATCTTGATTTAAAATACATATCTGGTGATTGGGATGAATAAACTTTAAGCGTTTAAGTGCTTCTTCTTTGCTGATGTTACCGGAGAAGTAAAGATCTATGGTATTGAATACCTTATCATCTGCTATACCACCTGTAACCATATCAAACTTATTTGTTTGTTTCCCAATTCGGCATAAAGCAACAAAATCTAACCACTCTTCGTTGTAGCCAATAAACTCTTTTATCTTATATTCTCCGTCTAAGTTTTCATCTAAGATGTATTGGTTAAGATATGCTTTGTCGCCCTGAAAGAGAAATCGTTGGGCATATTTCTTCGCCTGTTCGACAAGTGATGTCAGATAGAATCCTTTGCCGAAATCCAATAAATCACGAGAATGATAAATGTCTGGTGATTGTATGATGAATTTTGATGCGTGATAAACTTTCATTTCAATGCTCCTCGTTTCTTTAACAAGTTAATCAAATCGTCCATGATGTATTCCTTTCCGAAAGTATGGAGCACATCATAGCAGGGTATCATATAGCCATTTAAGATATCTGTTGACCGTAACATCTTATATACCTTACTGGCACTCATGTTCAATCGGTCGGCTAAGTTGCCAACGCAATAGGTTACGAAATCCAATTGATATTCTTGCATAATCTTACTTTTTTAATATGTATGGGGCAAAGTTAAGACTTTTCTTCGATAACACCAAATTATTTGGGCTTTATTTCGCATTTCCCTGCAAATTGTTTCAATACATCTTGCATCTCATCCGGCAGATATTCCATAGCTCTGTTCTTAATCTCTTGCGGAATACCGAATCGGGCTTCGGCGATGGAGCCGACGATGGCTCCGATGGTATCGCTATCGCCGCCATGAGATATGGCGAGGCGGATGGCATCTTCGAAGGATGAGGCTTGCGAGAGGAGATAGAAGGATAATGGCACGGCATCCATGCAGGTTTCATCGAATTTGCCTTTCGGATAATCTCGGGTATCGAAATCCTCGTAATAGCTGCGGGCGATATCCTTGAAGGCTTTCATTGCCTTATCATCAGATTCTTTAGTATTCTTATCTTTACACTCCTTAGATTCTTCAGAGAATCTGCTCTTGCGGAAATGCCAGATGGCATGAGCCACGGCTTTGGCTCCCTTGATTCCTTCGGGATGGTTATGGGTAGGAAGAGCCGTCTTCTCTGCCTCTTCCAAAACCTGCGACAGGTCATCGAATAGCCAAGCCACCGGCGATACTCGCATTGCCGAACCATTGCCAAAACTGTTGTATGGCTGCGGATCAAGAGAACGAATCCACCCCGCGAATCTTCCGCCATACGCTCCTTTCGGGGAAGGATAGCGGCGGCACCAATCCAGCAGACTTTCCTGATAGCTTCGCCCATTCAGTATCGCATTGGCATCCTTGAAGCCCTGCAGAATCTCATCATCCGATAAGCTTTCTAATGCCTTCTTCTTCGACGACCCCATCTTTACTGAAAAATCTTTTTCTTTCTTCATATCGATATATCTTTTTGATATCCGCAATTCGATTGCAAATATATACTTTTTCTTTGAGATAATAGGAGATTTTGCTCCCTTTTTCTCTTCTCTATGATATTAAAAGAGAAAAGGAGTGGAAAAATTAAGCCGGTATCGAAAAAAAATAATTCCCCTTTTTTACTTTCTCCCATCATCCAGGTCAGTATTACTGTAATCGTTCATCAATACGAGCTCGGGTAAATGATGATAATGAGTTAGAATGCAAAAGTATGTTTTACTATAATAAACGAATAAAATGATGAAAATAAAATTAGGTTTCAAGAAAACGATATGGATGTCGATGACTCTGATGATGGGGCTTTTTGCGGCTTGTTCTTCGGATGAACTGGATGTTGATGGAACTGCTCCTACCGAAGAAATGCCATCGACTCCGGCAGAAGATAAGGATGGAGAAATCGAGGTGCCCACAGAACAATCTTCCAGTACTGTCATTTCACTAGAAGAGGTTGGGAAGAAAGGATTGGGAGGTATTAAGCTTAACTTCTCGATGTCGGGAATTACCAAAATAGAACTGGAGAGTGTAGATGGCTATCAGATAGCAGGAAACCTCACGGATGATAAGGAGTCGATCATCACCTTCACTGCTCCAGAAGGAGAAACTCTTACCCCGGGAAAGGATTACTATATCATCACTTTCCCTTGCGATTTGTATGGCGGCTATCGCCTTTCCATCTATAAAGGAAGAGATGTGGCAGCTTATTTCGGTGTGCATCAAACCATTCAAGCGGGCGAATTTATCTCTCCTGTAGATTTGGTGGAAAGCGAATTGGAGTTTGCCGACATTGATGCTCCTTTCGTGGAGGATGAACGACCAAGTCTTGATGCTTTGACCAAGAATATGCTGGTAGCTTATCAGCAAAACCCTACCGATGAGAACAAGCAGGAACTGATGAATCAGATGGGAGTGAAATATGATAAGGTGGTGGCTCGCAAGAAAGCGAAACTCCGCCAGCTGGAACGTGAAGCCAAGACTCCCGACCTGGTGGCTGAGATGCAGGCTATTGTAGATGAAATGGTGAATAACCGCGATACGCGTCTGGAACAGCAGTTCTGGAGATTGGTGGATCCTCGTGTGGATGATAATCCTAATGATCAGTGGCTCGTGTTGCGAGGTTCTTCGGCCAAGAATGCCTATGTTGCATATGCTCCCGTTACGAATAAGGAGTATGCTGCATACAATCCAAGCTTCACTTATCCTGGAGGACAGGATAACTATCCTGTGGTGAATGTCTCTTACGAAGAATCCATTGCTTATTGCGATTGGTTGAACAGCAAGGATGCTCAACATGGTTATCGCCTGCCAACCGAAGAGGAGTGGATTCTTGCGGCTGGTCACATGCCGAAGGATGTGAAGATGAATAGCAACCATGTGGAAAGAGGATTGACGGCCGTGGATGCATACGCTGAAACAACGGGTGCCTGTGGAGGCATCGATTTCTGGGGAAACAGCTGGGAATGGACTTCTACACAGAATGCTGCCGGACAGTATATCGTGAAAGGTGGCAGTTGGGATTCTAGTCGTGATGCCTGCCGAAGCGAGTATTCTGATGATGCACGTGATGCATCGGGCAGATATGCTAATGTAGGTTTCCGAGTAGTAAGAGTGGATTGCTAATCGCGTTTTTTACCTGAAAGTCAAAGAAAAATGCGGTTTTTCGAAAAAAAATGCATCCCGCTTTTTACTTTTCCCTTTTCTGAAGGTCATATAATTGTAACGTTCATGAAAATAAACGAATATGAGTATAAATGACAATGGCATAGTGGGTACGCTGAAGGAATGCCCGGAGAACGGATTCAGAATGCTGATGATGAAGTATCAGGAACCGGTTTACTGGCACATACGCCGACTGGTGGTTTCGCATGATGATGCACAGGATGCCTCGCAGGAAACCTTCGTGAGAATCTATCGCTCGTTCGGCTACTATCGGGGCGATTGCTCTCTGAGAAGCTGGATTTATCGCATAGCCACAAATGAGGCTCTTAGGATTATCAGCAAACGGAGACAGGAAGTTGTTTCCATAGAATCGGAAACCACAGGTGTCAACCTGATTCAAGGTGATGATTATATCGACTTTGATGATAAGGTGGCGGTGAAACTGCAGAAGGCGATTCTCTCGCTGCCGCCCAAGCAGCAGCTGGCATTCAACCTTCGGTATTACGATGAACTCGGGTTTGATGAAATAGCGAAGGTTGCGGATTCCACACCAACAAGTATCAAGGCAAGCTATCATGTTGCCAAGGAGAAAATTATCAAGTACATGAATTCGAACGATTAAGTGAGAGTTCTGTGAGTTTTTTTATGGTTATTCAAAATGGAAAAGAATATGGATACAAATTTTGATTTCAACAAAACCGGGAAGTTTGACTTCGGTAAGGTGGGTAAGCGAATGCCTTATTCTACGCCAGAAGGATTCTTCAAGGAGATGGAAGCTAATATCCTGGAGCAGGTGAAGAACGACAAACCGGCACCTGTCAGGATACAGCCGAAGAAACGATCTCTGAGGAAGGTGATTTGGACGGCTGCAATAGCTGTGGCTGCATCGGTGGCAGTACTCCTGGTACTCAACATCGATTTCTCAGCCTCTTCTTCTCAACCTTCACAGGTGAATAACGGAATACAGGAGGTTGATAAGGCTTTCGCACAGCTGTCTTCTGCCGATCAGGCTTATCTTCTCTCTGTATATCAGGAGGATGTGTTCCTCAACAATTAAACCGATTCAATAATATTTTAAAATGATAGAGTTATGAAACGATTTTTTGGTATTTTAATGATGGTCATCGCCATGATGACAGTTACTACAAGTGTATGTGCACAGGCGCCTAACCAGAAGCAGCGCCTCAGTCGTGAACTGTTGGCAGAAAAGCAGGCTCAGTACATCTCTCGTAATTTGGGGCTTGATGAAAAGACCAACGCTAAGTTTATCGAGACCTATACTGATTATCAGAAAGAGGTATGGGCTTTAGGTCCTCGCCCTCATCACAAGAAGGGCGAAATGAAAACGGATGCTCAGACCGAACAGGAAATCAAGCAGCGTTTCGAGATGAGCGAGAAGATTCTCAACATCCGTCAGAAATATTACAAGAAGTATTCGCAGTTCCTGAGCCAGCAGCAGATTCAGCGTGTTTACGAACTGGAGCGACAGATGATGAAGCGCTTTGCCCAGAAAGGTCCGCGCAAGGGAATGGGTAAGGATGGAAGACCAGGTCCGAGAAGAATGCATGGACCTGCACAGCAGAAGTAAAAACGGCAGAAATGTTTAGCGTAATAATATATTAGTCCTCTTATACAAGGAAAAAAGATTACTTTCTATATTCAAATATATGCGAACGACGATTGGTGCAAGAGCGCGCGCCAATCGTCTTTTCTTTCTCATGTAATTATTTCTATCATCTTTTCATAAGAGATTTTTCCTGCTTGTTCTCCCAAGCCAGAATCAGGCCGATGACGCCGGCATAGCTCTTTCTGCCGCCTTCTACATGGTTGCCTCTCAGATAGAGCTCGAAGAAGAAATCCTGGGCAGCATCCAGTGCCTTGCATCTTTTGCCCTGCCAGTATTGGCGGTCGCTTTTCAGCAGCCTGATTATCTCAGGACGGATATATTTCAGATATTTCTCACCCTCCTTTTCGCCGAGAATATCGAATACATTATATAATACATGGGGCAGAATGTGGTAATATCCGCTGAATTTCACCGCCTTATCCTGTGATGCCGTACAGACGAGATAACTGTAGAAATTCGCTTCTCCTTCGTTGGCAATGCCCAGAAAATGAGCAAATTCATGGGCATAGGTAGCAGGATAATCGTGTGCAAGAATATCGCCGTTCAGCGTAAATTCGCAGAAGAATGGTCCCATGCTGCCGGTTACACCCGACATCGAACTGATGGGCGTAAACACCATCGTCTTGGCATGTGGATGCTGGTTGAAAGGCGGATTGATGCCCTCCCGATAGCCTATCTTGTTATATTCCTTCAGAACCGCATCCCGCACCCGATTCTTCAGTTTATCATCCACAATACAATTGAATTCTTCCCTCTTCCCTCTCCGTTCTTCACTCAAAAGGTTGAGGCTGTCGGCATACTGGTAGGCAAATTTCCGGAACTTCTCTTCCGAAACCTCAGCAGGCTGCATGCCAACTCTATAATAGATAACAGGCTGCGAATAGTTCAGTCCCCAAGCAGCATAAAACCATACATATACCCACAGCAGATATTCAATTACCCTCCCGAAAACCGCCTTCTTCTTCGGATAGCCGCCGCTCTTGGCAGCAAGAAAGATAAACCGACGGGCGAGTTTCTTCCGTAATCCCATCTCGTAGATAGGATAGAGGACGACCCAGGCGATGCTGAGAGCTATGAAAATATCGCCCACGGCAAAGGGAAAAATGCCCGAGATGGGCGAGAGAAGGCTGCCGATAACGGGATAAACACGGTAGGTGTAGATAACTCCCCAGAGAGGAATCATCTTGGTAAGGGTGACGAGGATGAGCAACAGCAGCAGTACCCAGTGGCGCCACTTCATTCTGTCGAGTCGTAAAGTATGTAATATCTTCATCTTGTTTCTTGTTTTTTATCTTGCATGGCTCTTGAACAGAGCTGTTTTTTTGCACTTTTTGCTCCTGATGTGCAGAGATGGTGCAAAAATACAAAAGTTTTCTGAAATATTTACATCAGAAATCTGTTTTTTTACTAATTTTGCCATATTAAAAGTTGAACATAATAAATAGAGGAGGAGTTATCATGAAACAGACACTGGAATCATTCGAGGCTATGAACCTTGAATATGAGAACCTCTATAATGAGGACGATGAACGTAGAGAATATAATTCTGTCTGGTACAGCTAGTTACAATGTATTATAAAAAGGCTGTAACAGGTGAATTAAATTAGTGTTACATATAAAAAAGATCGTTAGGATAATAAAAGACTATGCCATAGTTACTAAAGAAATGATGTAACATAGGCATAGTCTTTTTTTATGTCCTTTCCTTACTGGCTGTTCTTTCCTGCATTTCTATTTTTCGAAGTGCTGGTAATCTTTGCTGTGTTTCCAGTCACCTCCCCATCGGAATCCTTTTGCCTTGAAAAGCCGGTAGCAGAGGTCGCCTTTCTTTATCATATAAGCATGGTTCTTGCTGCGGTCCAGATAGGGGCGGGCGGTGGCAGGTTCCACCACTTCCTTGCCGTTCTTCAGTCGTTTGTGGTAAGGATTGTAGAGAGTGTTGATGTCTACGGCCAGTCCCCTTCCGTGCTTCGATACCGTATGGGTATGCGAGATGAAGCGGAAGTTGAAGCTGGAAGAGTTGTTGGCTCTCATCGCCCTTTCGTCGTCGGCATCCCAGTAGTCGATGAGTCTCATCCGTTCTATCGGATATTTCGCCTCGTAGAGCTTTTTCAGAATATCGAGCACATCTGTGGCTATCGCCTTGTTCACCACCATCTCTCCTACGATGTTTCTGCCGTCCTTGTCTACGTGCAGGCATCTTATGTATCTCAGTTCGCTTCTTGCCACGGTACAGTTCTTCTTGTATGTCTTGCCCTGCATCAGGCGGAAGATATCATCGGGAATAGTGGAGATGGAGAAGAAATGCTTCTCGCCCAGTTTTCTGATGGTTTGAGAACTGACGTTTTCTCCAGGCTGCTGTGCCTTGGATGGGAGGCAGAAAAGTCCGGAAATAAACAGACATATCATCAATATATTTTTTGCTTTCATCACGTTTCTCCTTATTTTGCTACGGGAATATAATGCGAATCCTTGATTTCTCCAATCACGATGATGCTGTGCAGACTTCCTATGCAGTCGATGTTTCCCAGGGTGTTGAGCATGAAGTCCTGATAGGCTTTCATGTCGCGGGCATATACCTTGATCTGGAAGTCATAATCGCCGGTGGTGTTGTAGCATTCCGTTATCTGGTCGATGGACTGCACGGTATCCATGAATTGCTGAATCAGGTCATGGGTATGCTGCTTGAGCCGGATATTGCAGAGCACGATTACGTTGTGCCCCAACTTGTGATGGTCTACGATGGCTCCATATCGCTGGATGTATCCCTCGCGTTCCAGCCGCTTCTGCCGCTCGAAGGTGGGAGAAGGGGAGAGGTGTACTCTTGCGGCAAGTTCCTTCACGGTGAGTCGGGAGTTCTGCTGCAATAACTTCAGTATTCTGATGTCTGTTTCATCAAGTTTTTCTTCTGTTGTCATAGTTTCTTTATTTCTGTTTTTACTGATTCTTACAGAATAATATTCTGCTGATTTGCTTAATTCGCTGCAAAGATAGTATATTTTTCTGAATTACGGAGAATATTTGGCAAATAAAATTCTTCTTCTTACCTTTGCACCCGCAATTCCGGATGCAAAGCGTCATTCATCGGTAATGACAGGATAAAGAGTCATTCACATCAAATAATAATAAGGAGATAAAAATATGAGCAACGTAAGAAATATACATTTTGAGGCAGTGGGCAGCTATTTGCGCCCTGCAGAGTTGAAGGAAGCGAGAGCTAAGTTTGTTGATGGACAGATTTCTGCCACCGACCTTCGCGCCGTAGAAGACCGGCTGATTACTGAGGTCATCAGTCAGCAGAAGGCGCATCGCCTGCCTTATATCACCGATGGCGAGTTCCGCCGCAGCTATTGGCATCTCGACTTTATGTGGGGATTCAATGGCGTGGAGCATATCGAACTGGAGCATGGCTACCAGTTTCATGGCGAGGAGACAACCAAGGGTTCTATCCAACTGACCGGCAAGATTACCGGCGAGAATCATCCTTTTATCAAGGATTTCCTCTTTGTAAAGCAGTTTGAGGAGTTGGATGCCAATGGCGAATATATCTTCGAGGCAAAGCAGACGGTTCCTGCTCCTGCACAGTTTCTTGCCGAACTGTTCCGTGGCAAGAATGCCGAGAATACCCGCAAGTTCTATCCTAACACTACCCAGCTGATTGAGGATATTGCTCAGGCTTACCGCACCTTCTTCCAGGAGATTTATGCAGCCGGTTGCCGTACCGTCCAGCTGGATGATTGCACCTGGGGAATGATTGTGGATAGTGATTACTGGAAGGCTAAGGTGGGCACAGGTTTCACCCTTGAGCAGGAAGCCCTGCAATATCTGAAGGTGAACAATCTTGCCATCGAGGGCAAACCTGAGGGGTTGACCATCAACACCCACGTATGCCGTGGCAATTATCATTCCTGCTATGCCACCAAGGGTGCCTACGATGCCGTAGCTCCTTATCTCTTCGCTCATGAAGATGTAGATACCTTCTATCTGGAGTATGACGATGAGCGTTCGGGTGGTTTCGAGCCGTTGAAGTATGTGGCAGATGGCAAGAAGGTGGTGCTGGGTCTGGTAACCTCCAAATCTCCGGTGCTGGAAGATAAGGCTACGGTCATCGCCCGCATCCGAGAAGCAGCCAGATATATCCCTCTCAATCGCCTGAGCCTCAGTCCTCAATGCGGTTTCGCCTCTTGCGAGATTGGTAATAAGCTGACCGATGCTGAGCAGTGGGCAAAGATAGATCTGGTGAAAGAGATTTCCGAGGAAGTTTGGGGATAATGATATATTCAAGGAGAAGATGTGTTGTCTGTCATGGCTGCACATCTTCTCTTTTTTTATTTACTTTTTATCAAAAATGTTTGGTGTTTTCATGAATTACTAGTAACTTTGCACCCCGAAAATTAAAAACATCATTCATTAAGATTATCAGAGAAAATGGAATATATGTCTCAGGAAGGTTACGATGAGCTCGTGGCCGAACTTCAACACATGGTTAACGTAGAGTTGCCAGCCGTTCGCGATGCGATAGCTGAGGCCCGCGATAAGGGCGACCTCAGTGAGAATTTCGAGTATCATGCAGCCAAGCGTGAGCAGGGCAAGCTGTTGAGCCGCATCAGCTTCAAGCAGAAGGTCTTGGAGAATGCCCGTGTCATCGACAAGTCTCGATTGAAGAGCGATACCGTTGGCTTGTTGAGCAAGATTAAAATTACCAATCTCGCCAACAAGTGCAGCATGAATTATACCATAGTAAATCCTCACGAGGCTGATTTGCATAGTGGCAAGATTTCCATCAAGTCGCCTATCGCCAAGGCCCTTCTCGGTAAGAAGGCAGGTGAAGAGGTAATGGTAAAGGTACCAGCCGGCTTGCTCAAATTCCGCCTGGATAGCGTGGAGTTATAATGTATTCTTTAAAAGGAAAACTCCCGATAATTTGAAACTGATCAAACTATCGGGAGTTTCTCTTTTTATTCTAATATTTCTCCAGAATCTTATTAAGTAAGAAGGTGGCATTCTGGTTTCTTGCCACACCCTTCTGTATCTTATAAGTATAGGTAACATCTGTGCCTAAATCTATCTCGAAACAATAGTTGTGGAATTTTCCTGATGCATCATTCTCCATCTTGGAGAGTTCCAAATCGTGGGTAGCAATAATGCCGCTCACCGGCTGCTTGGCAATGGCTTCGAGGAACTTTCTCGAACCATTCAGCTTATCCAATGAATTCGTTCCTTTCAGAATCTCATCCAGGATAATCAGCGTTCGGAGTGGCTTCTTATTGTCTTCTCCACTTTCCTTGCAGCACTTTCCCTCAGCACTTTCCCTGCAGAACTTCAGCAGCTCCTCCAGTCTTATCAGCTCAGCATTAAAGTAAGAGATGCCATGCGTCAAATCATCGGTGGTTCTCATGCTCGAGAATAATCTGAAACGTGAAATCTTCAGCTGATCCGCAAACACCGGCATACCCGCCATTGCCAGGATATAGTTCACGCCCAGCGAACGCAGGAAGGTACTCTTTCCAGCCATGTTGGCTCCGGTGATGATATAATAGTTGTCGTCCTTGATGGTGAAATCGTTCTTCACCGCCTTGGCACCCAGGAAAGGATGATAGAGATTCTTACCTTCGAACACGATTTCCGGACTTCCGATTCCTGCATTTTCTGAAACATCGCTTTCGGTATCTGCTTCCGGACTTCCCGAAACAAATTCCGCCTCTTCCGCCTCCGGATGATTATATCTGAAATCCGCCATCGAAACCATCGCATCCATCTCGCTGATGATATGCATCCATTCCTCCATCTTCACCATATAGGTATTCTTCCATTTCAGAAAACTGCGAACCAGGAAGAAATCGCTCAGCATGAAGGCATCGGTGAAGAAAAGACCGAGGAAGTTGCCTCTTCTGTCATACCCCTTCAATATCTTTTCCAGTTGGGCAAAGGAAGGCAGGGCATCTGCCAGGGAATTCTGCATCTCCTTGCCTGATTCGCTATGGAAATTGCGCCTGTTGATAAGCTGAAGTATCTGGGCATAGGCGATGAGCTGATGGCGAAGCTTGCCTCCATTGCTATCTATCTTATCAAGTGTTTGCTTGCAGACGAAGAACACCACCATGTATTGAACCAACACCCACCACAAGGCGAAATTCACCGAAACCATGTTGCATATCGATAAAATCACGGAACCGATTACTCCGATAATCAGCAGCCATCCGATAACGAGCGAAATCGGAGACCCAAACCATGCTGGCACCTCCATCTTCGAAACCTTCTGCATCGCATCCACCACCGCAGCAGAATCAATCTTCTTCGTCTTGCCATTCACCATTTTGCCATCCGCGGTTTGGCTTCTGTTCTTTTCGCCAAGTGCCAGGAATTCCATTCGCCAGTTTTCGCCTTCTCCAGCCAATTCCTTCTGCAAATCCCTTCTTCTTTTGATATCCTCTATGCCCAGAGGCGTTTCCCGGGTAAGATTCCTGGCGAGCGCCTCTGAACCGCCAGAAGTGATGGTTCGGCAGATGCGGTTGAACAGCGAACTCTTGCCGAAAACATCGAGGTCGAAGGAATAAGGATGCTGCGGATTCTGATAGCAATCGCCCGTTTCGAAAGGCGAGAAATCGCCCTCCCAAGCCTTGATTTCGTCCTGATAAACCTTGAGCAAAGCCGAAAGATGCTCTATCTTTTCCTTGTTCTTATCGTCAAGTCGTCTGATTCCCAGATAGGCAATCAGGCACAGCGCCGCCCCCATCAGATAGTTCTGCGTATCCCCGTCCAATGCGAAATAGCAGATCAGGAAGGCGAGGATGCCGCCAAAAGCCAGCAGCTCGCCCGTTATAAATCCCGTATTCTTACGCTTCAGGGCAGCCACCTCAGAAGCGTATCGGCTTACATATTGTTGATAATTCTCCTTGATGTTCATACTTTTTTTTATTTTCTTTTTTGATGTGCAAAATTAGGGATAAAATCTAGATTTCCAAAATAAATTCTCTCATTTTAAGTCTTTTATACTTATATTCGTGATAGGAATCTGGCTTTTATGAACCCTTGGCAGTAAAAAGTGCTATGAAAATTTGGCTGTTCTATAAAAAATAAGTAATTTAGCACCGAAATAAAAATAGCTATTTAAATGACAAGCCAATGGGTACTTTCCATTCTATAGATGAATTGATTAAAACTCTTGACCGGGAAAAGGTTTTGCTGAAGGAGATGTTTGCCAAGCGACATTCCCTTCAGTTTCGTTATGACTATGCCTTGGAAATGACCGAATACAAGGAGGAGCGCATCCGATATTTGATAGAAAATGGAGTGATTCGTGATACGGGCGACTGTCTGGAGATGGAAGACGTGTATCAGAAGTTCTTCGAGGATGTGCTGGAAGTGAACGAGGAAATCAATGTTTCTTCGGTGCGGGATTACATCTCTGTGTTGAATGAGAATATCGACTATTATCTCAAGGAAAATAACGAATCCCGAAAATATAAGTATCTCAAGGAGGTGCGCCGATGCCTGAAGACCATAGCCCTTGCCACCGTTCGAAATGTGTTGGATTTGAAGCGTAATATGGATAATACTTATAAGAATGAGCCTAATTATGAAATCAAGAAAACGAAACTCCAGCGACTGAGCGAGAAGTTGAAGAACATATCTCAGCTTATCACCGAGAGCGAACGGGTGATAGATACTGATCAGCCCGTCTTCTTCTCCATGGCGATGGATGTGCGGATGAAAAACGTGGTGAATGATGTGCGCCTTCAGCTTAACGAGTCTTATCATAATCTGCTGGAGATAGAACGCCAGATTATCCAATACCTCAATATGATAGATTATCAGAACCGCATCTTCGAAAAGGTGAAGAAACTGAAATATCTGAAAGACCAGTTCCGATGGGAAGAGGCTACGGATGTAAGACAGGTTATTGCCACCCGGAATGCCGTTTGGATGGAACCGCAACCCAAGTATTACATCAAGTTGTCGATAGATAATCTTCGCACATCCGATGAGGCTCTGCAATGCATCAGCATTCTTTCTGAAAAACTGAAAAAGAGGAAAGGCCGTCGGCTCGATTCTTTGGCAGAACCTATCCCCGATGATTATCTCAAAGGTAACAGGCAGAAGTTGGAGGCGGTGAATCTGCAGGAAATCTATAATGCCTTCTCGGCATCGAGTACCCATCTCTTTGCTTTCGTCATGAATTATCACTATGATAAGAAACAAAGCTGGGAAGATAAGCTCGTGTATTTTTGCCAGATAGCTTCGCAATATGTGGATAAGTTGAAGTTTACGGGTAATTATGCCGAATCGGATGGAGTAGAATATCCGATGATTCTCCCGAGATAAAAATGCTTTCTTTCCAGATAAAATAAGAAGACAGAACAATGAATAATTTGAATTATACAGAAGAAATCTTTAATATCCTGAGCAGGGGTGGATTTATATCCAACAATAGTGTTCAGACAAAAATCAAGCGATATTATGATGCCATCGAAGACCATCAGGCAGAATATGATGAGTACTATCAGGGCATCGGATTCCATCTGGAAGCAGGCGACGGCTACTTCTTTTTTACCCGTAAGGAAACCAAGGTTGATTTGCTGCGTAAATTAGAGGCGGTGAGCAAGTGGATAGATTATCTCACCTTTCTGAAAACTTATAATTCAGCTTTCGGAGCCGGTTTGGTATTCTCTGCGGCGGATATCGTGGTAAGAATCAATTGCGATATGGAACTGAAGGATTTGGCAGGAAAACTCTTCAGCGAGAAAAAATCGTATGACGAGATAGTGGAGAAACTGATCAGTGAATTGGAACGAATGGGATTCGTTGAGCAGCAGGATGAAGTGGAGAAAACCTGGAAGGTATTGGCTTCATTCCATTATATCGAGGAGTTGATAGATTGCATATCGATTACTGATGATACTGACGAAAAAGAAGAGGAGGAACAGCCATGAGATATCTGAATAAAATCATATTTTTGAATAGTGCTCATATCCCATACGCCGAGGTGAAGCTCGATGGAAACGTTCATTTCATCGGCACCCAGGGTGTGGGCAAGAGTACCTTGCTCCGTGCGCTGCTGTTCTTCTATAATGCTGATAAGTTGCGTCTGGGCATCCCGAAGGAGAAGAAATCGTTTGATGCCTTTTATTTTCCATATCCCAATTCATATATCGTCTATGAGGTGATGCGTGAGAATGGGGCCTACTGTGTGCTTGCCTTGAAGAATCAGGGACGAGTGATGTTCCGTTTCATCGATGCCCCATTTGATAGCAAATGGTTTATTGATGAGCGTAAGCAGGTGTATGGCGAGTGGAGTCAGATACGTGAGCAGGTGGGTAAGAAACATGATATATCTTCGCTCGTAAGCAGTTATGAGATGTATCGTGACATCATCTTCGGCAACAATCGACGCCAGGAACTCCTGTCTTTCCGCAAGTATGCCATTGTTGAGAGTGCCAAGTATCAGAATATCCCCCGCACCATCCAGAATGTCTTCCTCAATACCAAGTTGGATGCCGATTTCATCAAGAATACCATCATCCGCTCGATGAGTGATGAGGATAACAGCATTGACCTCAACTTTTATCGTGAACAGATCAAGGAGTTTGAACAGGAATACACGGATGTGAGCCTCTGGACGAAGAAAGAGAAGAATGGCGAAGTGCTGATTCGCCGCATAGCCGATAAGGTGATAGATGCTTATCGCACCTTGCTGAACAATCGCCGCCTGATTGGCGAGGGACGCAGGGAACTCAATTATGCAGAGCGTGTGGCACAGGAACTCCTGCCGCAATATCGTCTTGATATCCAGGAAAGTGAAGCGGAATGCAACCGGGTAAGTCGTCTGATAGGTGAGGAACAGGAAAAATATGGAAAGGAGCGTGATAAACTTTCCCGTGAATTGGGTGTACTCGATGCGCAGCTAAAGAAAACTGCCGCCAAGCGCAAGCATTATGAGGAAATTCATATAGAAGATATCTTGCAGCGAGTGGAGCAGGAAACCATCATGGAAGATGATCGTAAGCGACAGGAAGCGATGAAGGCAGAACTGGAGAAATCCTATCAGAACGTGGTGGATAAGTATAAGGCTCTGCTCGAACAGCTGGATATGGATTTGCGTGCTTTCAGAAACAGCAAGACCACCTTGCTCAATAAACATCAGGCAGCCTTGATGACCCAGAAGGAAGTCCTGATGCAGGAATGGAGAAAGGCTGAAACGGAAACCCGAGAGGTGTTTCAGAAGAAGATTTCTGCTGTTGATGAGATGATGGCGCAACTGGTGCATGAGGAAACTGCCTTGAAGATTCAGAAGGCAAAGGTGGCTCACGAGAATCCTTTTGCCCGGGAGATGGAGACAAACGAACAGGAGTTTGCCGAATTTACAGCCAGACAATTTCAGGTAGAAACCGAGATTAAGGAAGTGGAACTGCGCATTGAAACCTTGCGTCAGGAAGCTGAGAAGGAATTGGAGATAGCAGAACTGAAATACCAGGCTTCGCTCGATGAACCCAAGAAGCAGAAAGCGGATATTGAGGCTGAAATCAGAAAAATTCAGAATCTCCTGGAGAAGAGCAAAGGCTCGTTTTCCGAATGGCTCGACCAGAACAGAAAGGGATGGCAGGAGAATATCGGAAAAGTGGTAGATGAGGAGGCGATACTATATAATAATGTATTGAATCCGCAATTGGTTGCCGATTCTTCGTCATCATTATCTTCTTCATCATCAACCTCTGCTTCTCTCTATGGTGTAAGCATCAATCTGGCAGCGGTAGAGCGAAAATTCAGAACTCCCAAGGAATTGAAGGAGCAACTCGCAGAAAAAGCACAACTTCGTGCAGACATCATCAAGCTGCTGAATGATTTACAGAACCAGCATGAGGAGGACAATAAAAACTTGAAGGGGAAATATCAGCTTCAGATAAGAAAGCTGAATGAATCGCTTTATGCTAAAATGGCTGAAATGCAACTGCTGCCTCAGACGGAAAAGAAGCTCAAAATGCAAGCGATGGAGTTGAAAAACCGTTTGGAGAAATGGCGCAGCCAACAGATGGCTGAATTGGAAGATAAGCAGAATGCGCTGGTTGCCGATAAGGTGAAAAAGGAAGAACTGAAGCACCAGCTGGAGACGGATTTACAGCGCAAACTGAAAGCGCATCAGGCGGAATACAACCGGCAGGTTAAGGTGGAGACTCAGAAATATGAAGTCTTTGCCCAGGATATTCGTACCCAGATAGAAGATAAGCAGAACCAGATGGATGCCCGCAGACTGGAAATCATGAAAGCACAACACGATGAACTGCATGGCAAGGGTATGGATACCCAGGCTTTGGATGCTTACAACAAGCGCATAGCAGAACTGGATGCTGAATTGGCGTTTATCAGGAAGAATCGTGATGTGGTGGCGGTTTACCGAAACGACAAGATAGAACTCTTTGACCAGGAATCTTCCGTAAGACAGGAACGGAAAAACAAGGCTGAGGCTTTGATGACGATTGAAGATAAATTCAGGCAGCGCAGTGAAAGACTCAAGCTGCAATTGTCTGTGGCACAGGAAAAACTGGCTGAACAGCAGGCTGCTTTAAGAAAGCTGGAGGCGGGCTTGAATGCAGTAAAGAACTTCCGGAGCGATGCAACCTTGTGCCCGTTGGGTAGTAGTGAGATTGGGGAGAAAATCACCACCAAGGATTGTCTTGCCATCGTAGAAGAGCTGAAGCGCCAGATATATGAGGATAGCCGTACGCTCGACAATTTCAAGAAGCAATCGCAGCAGTTCCTGGGTATGTTTTCTGCTCACAACACCTTCCATTTCAATGTAAGTCCGGTAACGGAAGAGGAGTTCATCGCCTTCGCATCCAATCTCTGCGAGTTTGTGGATAATGATAAAATCTCGGAATATCAGAAGCGCATCAGTGGAAGATATACCGACATCATCTTCCGAATCTCCAAGGAGGTGGGTGATCTTACCCGAAGGGAAGGCGACATCGGCAAGACCATCAACGATATCAACCGCGATTTCGAGGAGCGGAATTTCGCAGGTGTTATCAGGGAAATCGCCTTGCGCCCGCTGAAGAGCAACGACCAGCTGATGATCCTCCTCTTGCGTATCAGAGACTTTGCGGAAGAAAATCAGTTCAATATGGGAGAGATGGATCTCTTTGCCACCGAGTCACGCCAGGATGTGAATGCCAAGGCGGTGAAATATCTGCTTGCTTTCATGAAGGGGCTTCTGGATGAACCTAACCGTAAGCAGTTGCAGGTGGCAGATACTTTTAAGTTGGAGTTTCGCATCAAGGAAAATGATAATGATACGGGATGGGTAGAGAAAATAGCAAATGTGGGCTCTGATGGCACCGACATTCTGGTGAAGGCGATGGTTAACATCATGCTCATCAACGTGTTTAAGGAGAAGGCATCGAAGAAATCGGGTGATTTCAAGATTCATTGCATGATGGACGAGATAGGCAAGTTGCATCCTAACAACGTGAAGGGAATCCTCGAGTTTGCCAATCGCCGCAACATTCTGCTGGTAAACAGTTCTCCAACTACCTATAATGTGGAGGATTACAAATACACCTATCTGCTCAGCAAGGACAATAGGACAAATACAAAGGTAACTCAATTAATCAAGAGATTATAAAACCTCTCGTGTATGGAAATATCGGCTGATATGATATACTGGATAAAATGAAATACTGGATGATATGGAAAAGTTAGGATTGGGCGATGCCCGACAGATATTGGCAATGTTGAAGGGTGAGGAGATAGCTTCGTCGAAGCTGTCTCCTCGCCTCACGGCTTTGCTGAGGCAGGAAGGGCTCCTGATGTTGAAGAACAATGGCAGTAGATGCAAATATCGCATAGCCGAGGCCATGCGAGAGAGTTGCCGTACCTTATTGGTTCAGGATTTTGGCTTGAAATGTTCTTTAGAAGAATGGATTTCCGCTTCTTCCTCTATGCAGACGAGGGCTGATATGGTTAGGATGGTAGGTGATTCAAAGGCTAAGAAGGTGAATACATTTCGTGGCTTTCTGGTAGATTGCTATGTTCAGATAGATGCTATGCTTGATGGAAAGCCATTCATACTTCATCCGATGGAGGGCAGTTCCGTTTTCATCAATCAGCCGGATCGTTTCGAGATACCGGAAGACGTGATAGTTGTGGGTATGGAGAATGCTGAGAATTTCATGCAGATTCGGTTGCAGCGTTGGCTTTTCGATGTCCTGTTTCCTGGTAAGCAACTCCTGTTTGTCTGCCGTTATCCACAGGAAAACCTGGAGATTCTCAGGTCATGGCTTCTCCGCATTCCCAATCGTTACGTTCATTTTGGCGATTTCGATTTAGCAGGAGTTCATATCTATCTTTCAGAGTTTTATGCCCATCTGGGTAATCGGTCTTCCTTCCTGGTGCCATCTGATATCGAGGAAAGATTGGCCGAAGGCAATGCCGCGCTTTACAATCAGCAATATGCCAGATTCAGGAATATGGCAGTAACGGATGTCCGCCTTCAGCCACTGGTCAATATGATTCATCATTATCGCAGGGGATATGAGCAGGAGGGGTATATTTTTCCATAATTGCTTGAATTAAAATGCTGCAAAGATACGAAGATTTTGGGGAACTCAATTAAAAATAGCAGAAAAATTTGGAGGTTACACAAAAACATCGTATTTTTGCATTAAAATAGTTTGAATAATGAGCAAGTATAATTTTAATATAGACAATTATCATGCTATAGGGCATGCTGATATCGAAATAGAGGGTATCACAGTTATCGTGGGTAGCAATGGCTGTGGAAAAAGCACTATGTCCCGTTGGTTGTATTATATCGTCAATACATTGTCTGTGTTAGACAGTTTCTTTTTCTCTGATTTCAGAGATATGATTATCAAATCATTAGAGAAATATTCTAATGCGCTGGATGATATCTCAAATTATCTGGATGATGATAAAAAACGATTTTTTGACCATACCTTATCATTAATGACAATGGTAACATTGAGTAATGGTGGTGTGGAGAAGCTCGATTTTTATTATAAAAGAGCGATTGGTTCACTTGATGACATGCTGGTTAACTTTCTTCAGAAAGAGCAGAATCCTCAGCAGGTGCGTCGAGTGCTTAATCTTTTTGGGATTACTGAACAAAATCATGTTCATGAGGATATAGAACGAAATTCCATTCAGTTGTTTTCTGAATATCTTCAGAAATATGAAAACAACAAAAAAAATCGTCCCATCAGTTACTTGAAAGAGAAAATCGCTTCTGTATATCGGGAAAAGGATGGCTTTCCTGCCAGCATAAGCTTTAAGGAAGATGAAGTGGAATTGCTTGTTGATAGACTTGGAAAGATATATAGTTTAAATAATGCCATATATATAGGAACACCAGCAGCTATTTCTCTTCGTCAATCAGATAGGGTTCTGATGACTTCCTTGGCACATAAAGTGGTTCATGTAAATGAAAAAGGAAGTGAGATTACCGGCAAACAGAAATTACTTCATTCTATTAATAAAATGATAGATGGTTCTATTGTAGAAAAGGAAAATTTCGATGCTGTTGATTTAGTTTATCACAGCAACAATGGTAAGGATATTAGAATTGAAGATATAGCATCGGGATTCAAACCGCTGGTTTATATGCTTCGTCTGATAGAAAACGGGTGGCTGACAGAAAACACTTTGTTAGAGATTGATGAGCCTGAAACAAATCTTCATCCACAATGGGTGGTTGAGTTGGCGCATCTTCTTGTTCGCATCAACAAAACATTTGGAACCAAGATACTCATCACGAGTCACAATCCCGATATGGTATCGGCTATCAGGTATATCTCTGAAAAAGAGGGCTTGTTGAATACTACTCGTTTTTATCTGGCAGAGCAAAGTGAAGGTACAGACTCGTTCTACTATAAGAATTTGGGCTGTGACATCGAACCTGTATTTGAATCATTCAACAAGTCTTTTGATACTCTTCAGAAATACGTAGAGAACTATGGCGAAATTTAAGATTAGCAATTATCAGGGAATCAAGATTGATTGTTGGACAGCGAAAGATTTAGTCGGCTTGCATCATTTGATGAAGCAGGAGGGATGCCCAAATTCAGAAAATCTTTTCTCTGACACTGATAAGGCAATAGAACTTGATGATGTTCAGAGACGAATTTCTCAAAAACATCATGCTGATAAGAAATCTTCTGCAGATATGCTATTGCATGTGAATGATAAGAGATTACTTTTGGCCGATGCAAAATTCCGACTAAGCAATACCAGGAATTTGGATTCAAAGGAGATAGCAAAAAAGGTTAGTGAATCAAAGGCAATGGTTACTTCTAACTATTTTTTTGATAACAGTTTCTATGTTTTGCTGACAAAAAAAGCTGCAACTCCTTCCAATTTAAATAGGCTTAGAAGAAATGTAGGAAATAATCCAAATTATCAATTTATGGATGCCGTTGAATTTCATAAACTGTTCGAGGATTAATGTTTGAACTCCGTTCCTGATGTCTTGAAAACTCAGAAACGGAGTTTTTTATAACTTTTTTCTAGTATTATGATTTTTTCTCTATCCATTTATTATAGGAAATATTCTCCTCCTTCCACTTATCCTTTGCTTCCGCCTGATTCTTCGGATATCCGATGATGAGGGTATTGAGCGGAATCATCGTCTTGGGCAGATGCAGCAGTTGCTGCATTCCCTCGTATCGTTCTTTCAGGGGATAGAGGGCTGTCCATACACCGCCGAGTCCCAGGCCGTGAGCCATCAGCAGAATGTTCTCCGTGGCTGCCGAACAGTCTTGAATCCAAAACTCCTGCTCTGTGCCTTCCAGTGTCTTGTCAAGGCATCCGCAAACCACGATAGCGAGCGGTGCCTGCTTCACCATGCTGGCATAAGGGCTGAACTGTGGTATCTGGTCGAGAATCTCCCGGTCGTTGATAACCACAAAATGCCAAGGCTGCTTGTTGCATGCCGATGGAGCCGCCATGCCGGCACGCAGCATCATCTCCACCTTCTCCCGTTCTACAGGTATGTCTGTATAACTTCTCACCGATGTACGGCTCATGATATTTTCAAAAATCTGATTCTTTTCCATCATTTTGTAGCATTTCTGATTTTTTCTCTTGCGGCATTATTGATCAAAAAACGCCGCATATTTTGCGGCAAAGATACGAAAAAAACGCCGCATCACCAAATTATTTCGTTTTTATCGCCCGATACATCATGTAGTAGGCGTATATATAAGCCGATGTCGTTGTTATCATACTGATGATGTTCACGCTGGTGAAGGCTGCCTGCTGGGTGTTACCTGCCAGATAAAACACTGCAACAGGGAGTATATTTGAGCATATCAGCCATACCATGAAAACCAGGATAAGGGCTATGCCCAGTTTGCGCATGTTGCCCCTGTGCTTGCTGCACAGATGACAGCCGGCTACCAGGGAGGCGATGACGGAAATCAGGCCCATCGTGCTTTCTGTCCAGGTGAGTATGGAAGCCATTTGGGTAATCTGTCCGTTCTGCATCATCGTTACGAGATGAAGATTGAAGCATTGGCCCAGGATGAATGAGAGCACATAGTAAAGTACCATCAACTCGCTGCAGCGTCGTAGCAATTTTACGCCTGCCGGTAGCGTGTAACGGAATATTCCCCATAAAGCTATAGGGGCGAGCTGCAAGACCAGTTGCTTGATGGTAACCAGGATGGGACTTATTGGAATCAGGATGGGACTTGTTCTGAAGGATAAGCCCGCTTGTCCGCAAACAGAAAATGCCAGCGAAAACAATGCGAAAATGCAATATGCATACATGGCATATTGTGCAATGCGATTTATATCTATAGAATAACTTTTTCTTTCCATAATTCTACGTTTGATGATTTTATAAACAGCTTATCTTGCATAAAGCCATTGCAAAGATACGAAGTTTTTGGGAAATTCTAGCAAAATAGGTGAAAAATGTTTGGCTATGATATATACTAATTAAAAGTAAAAAAGTAAAAAGGTAAAAAAGTAAAAAGGTAAAAAGAGCCTTAACCCCTTCGCGCCCCCGTCCCCCGAAGGCAAAAAAGCCCCCAGTGCACCAGGGACTTTTAATAAGCTAAGGTCTTTTTACCTTTAAAGAGTGCAGCCTTTCTTCGAACGACGAAGCAAAGATACTGCAATTTCCCGATACCACCAAATTTCAGCGTGTGATAAGGCGCGATTTTCAGCACGCTTTCAATCCGAAACCTGTTAAACAATCTAACTCGCCGTTTCGCGCGCCATAACTCATAGTTTTTCTAAAGAGAAAACATAGAGTTAAAGAGAAGAAAACATAGCAGCTTATTCAGTATTCAGTTATTCAGTTTTTTTAAGGGGGGGGTACTTTTTACCCCCTAAAAAAGTAAAGTTTATATACTATCTATATATCTATCTATATATAAATATATATTATATATAATATAATATAATAACAAAAAATACATTACAAAATAATAAATCCCTTTCTTCCGGGTTTTCAAACCCTTTATCCATGTAAGGGTTTAAAATAAAACTGAATAACTGAATACTGAATATGGATGGAACCGCAGCGATGCATCGCACTCTGATGCTCTATGTTAACGAGAGCGGATTTTATGCACTGAACGAAAAATATAGTGCTGAAAATCTGCTAGTTAACATACTTGACGCTGTGTTTCACAGCGTCAAACTTTCGGGGGAGTTTGCGTAAGGATGGAACTCCATCAAACGCCATGGTTATTTCAAGTCTATCAAGAATTTGTGTGATGCCATTCAGTGACACACCCTCGTTTGAAGATAGATATGCATCTTTTTCTTTCTCCGATCAGTCAGCAATCACCATGCAGAGTCTGAGCACATTTTCTTCGAAGTGCTCCTTGTCGATGGCATTGTTCTTGAGCAGGGAACGGTAGTTGTATACGGTTTGTGGCGAATAAGACAGGATGCCGGCTATCTTTGAACTTTCGGTGATGCCTAATCTTAACAGGGCGCACACACGGAGGATAGGGGGCATTTCTCCATTCTCTTTCAGCTGGATGTGTGCCGATTCTGTAAGCTGCTTGTTCAGCTCGGTTATAAAAGTTGGGTACAGAGACAGGAATGCCTTGTCAAATTCCGTCAGAAACTCCTTGCTCTCTTTCTCTGTATTGGTTGAGGAAGAAAGGAGGCTCAGCAGCTCCTTACTCTGGTTGGCCTTGATCTTTCTTACTGCCAAGGTGCGCAGTTTGCTGTTTCTCTCTATGTTCTTATAGCACAGGTCAATATACACCTTTATCAGTCTCTCGCGCTTCTGGTTGGTGTCCTTCAGTTCGTCGTTGATGAGGTGCAACTGGCTGTTGAGAACTTCCATTTTTGCCGATGTAGCCGTGATTTCGTCTTTCTTCTGTTTCAGAAGTTTGTTCTTCTTACGGATGAACAGACAGCTAAGTCCCACTCCGAGCAAGAGCAGGAAAATGACCGACAGCGCAATGTAGAGCATGCTGTTGGTGGCTCTGATGTCATCTGTATAGGCATTGGTAATCATCTGCAATTTGGATGAAATCTCAATGCGGCGCAATCGGTTGTTGTATGCATAAGCATCTTCCAGGGATAGGTTGATGTATTCCTGGGCTTTATTCAGACTTCTGGTCTTATGTTTGTAGATGAAGAGTGCGATGTCTTGCAGGGCTACGTTTTCTTTTGTGGCAGAAGTGATGTCTGAGATGGCTGCAACCAGCAGGTAATGTTCCGTCAGTTTCTGGTTGTTGGATTTCTTGTATATTTCGGATAGGGCAAAGGCGGTCATGGCATGGAGACGGCTGTCCGGCTTTTCCATACTCAGTGCTTTTTTGTAGTATTGGATGGTCTTGTTATTGTTGGAATGATTGCTGTAATAGTAAAACTCTCCTAGCAGGTAGTAATAGAATGCATCTTTCTTTGGCGACAGTTCTAATGTTTTCTTCAGGTATTCCACTTTCTGCTGGTCGTAAATCTTGCTGAATTCATTGTTTTCACAATAGGTTGACCAGTTGTTGTATAGTCCGTAAAGTGTATAATAGTATTGAAACTGATAGTCAAGCGGATCTTCTTCCTTGGGTTCTATCTTCTGCATGATGTTTTTTGCTTCAGCATAGAATCCACGTGTGATAAGCAGGCTGGTTTGGCTAAGTTGGAATCTTTTATGATATAAGATGTTGTTGCTCTTTTGGGCAAGAACAAGGCCTTTTTTTACGTAAGTCATCGCCGAATCATACTCGTAGGCTTTGTATCCATTGGCGAGTTGCTCGTAAAGCTTGAGCTTGTCCTCGTTGCTGGTTACATACTTGGCACCCTGTTTGATGTCGTTCAGACTTTTCTCTTTTACTTCTACATAATGCACACGTTTTTCTATGGCAGCATCCAGCTGTTTGTAGAGCTGGCTGTTGTCTGCTTTTGCGCATAGTGGTAGTAGTATCAGTAGTACGATAGTTATAAAATGTCTCATGTTTCTTATGTTTTAAAGATTCTGCTGCAAAAGTAATAAAAAACTTTCAGAATCTCGCATCTACTAACGTGTTTTTTTTAGAAATCTTTAATTTGCTGATATTCAGCCTGATAAATCGGATAGTAGATAATGATAATCTACCAAAAACCTACTAATCGCAACAACCTATTGAATTTTGACGTATTTTTGCGGCATCAAACAATTTTAATCGTTATAAACCTATAGATTATGGATAAAAACAACCTTTCAAAGAAAGTAGGTCTGCTGTTAGCAGGATGCTTTATTGCTTTTAATGCTCTTGGTCAGACAACCATTAAGGGTCAGGTGGTAGATGCCACAGGTGAACCTGTCATTGGTGCCAGCATTCTTGTGAAAGATACCAAGAATGGTGCAGTGTCCGACTTGGATGGTAACTACAAGCTTGACAATGTTAAGGATGGTTCCGTCCTGGTATTCTCTTATCTGGGCTACCGTACCCAGGAAATTCCTGTAAAGGGAAATCATGTTATCAATGTTTCGCTGAAAGAAAACGACGAGGTGCTTGATGAGGTGGTTGTCGTTGGTTATGCTGTGGGCAGCAAGCGCACGGTGTCGGGTGCTGTTGATCGCATCAAGAAAGAAGATATGAACAAGGGTGTAGTAACCAGTCCTGCCGAGGCCTTGAAGGGTAAGGTTGCGGGTGTTATCATTTCTCAGGCTGGCGGCGACCCTACCAGTTCGCCAAGCATCCGTGTTCGTGGAACCTCTTCTCTTTCAGGTGGTAACGACCCGTTGATTATCATCGATGGCGTCTTTGCTGATATGACGATGTTCAATTCTCTGGCTCCTGGCGATATTGAGAGTCTCACCATCCTGAAGGATGCTTCTGAGACTGCCCAGTATGGTTCACGTGGTGCTTCCGGTGTCATCGTTGTTACCACAGCCAAGGGCAAGTTGGGCTATTCCAGCCTGAGCTACAATGGCCAGTTTGGTGTCAATACAGTCTATAAGAATCTGGATCTGATGTCGGCTTCAGAATATCGTGAGACTGCCAAGTCTTTGGGTCTGACCTATACCGATATGGGTGGCGATACCAATTTCCTCGAGGAGATTGAGCGCAATGTGGGTCTCACACAGAATCATAACATCTCTTTCTCTTCGGGTACAGACACTTCCAGTCTTCGTGCTTCTCTGGGATTCGTTCTCCGTCAGGGTGCCTTGAAGAATTCTGATATGAAGAATTTTACAGCAAAGCTGGATGGAACCCAGTATCTCTTCGATAAACATCTGAAGCTGGAACTGGGCATATTCGGTTCTCAGCGCAATAGCAATATCCAGTATGATATGCACAAGATGTTCTATTCTGCTACAGCCTATAACCCTACTTATCCTAATGTAAGAAACGACAAGGGCGAATGGGATGAGGATCTGCTTGCCAATGAAGTCTGGAATCCGCTGGGATTGCTCGATATTGATGACTTCTACAAGGATGCCTCTGTCAATGTTCATGGCAAGGCAACGGTCAACATCATCGACGGACTCTCTGTAAGTGCCTTTGGTTCATACAATTATTGGAACCGTGACAATAAGTTCTATATTCCTAACAATATCCAGATGGGTAAGCTGAACGGTAACGGATGGGCTTATATTGCCAATACCAACCGCAAGGACTATATGGGCAACGTCATGGTGAATTTCTCCAAGGATTTCGGCAAGCATCACATTGATGCCTTGGCTCTGATGGAAGGACAGAAATATACCTATGACTGGAACTCACAGGAGGCACATGGATTTGATACCAATTACTTCAAGTTTAATAACATGAAGGCTGCTGCCAATGTGAGCTGGGGTAATCTGCAGTCTAACTACACCGAATATACCCTGAGCTCTTATATGGCTCGTGTCAACTATATGCTGGCTGACAAATACATCGCTACCGTCAATGTTCGTACCGATGGTTCTTCTAAGTTGGGTAATGGTCAGAAGTGGGGCTGGTTCCCTTCTGCTTCCTTGGCATGGGTAATCAGCAATGAGCCTTGGATGAAAAAAATCAAGCAGATAGACAATTTCAAGATTCGTGCAGGATATGGTGTAACCGGTAATCAGGATGCCATCAATCCTTATACTTCTCTCGCCCTGATGGAGCCTAATGGTGTAACTACCGTCAACGGTGCAACAAGTACTACTTTTGCGGTTACCTCCAACAGCAACCCTGATCTGAAGTGGGAGGTAAAGAAGACATTTGATGCCGGTTTCGACCTGTCGATGTTCAAGCAGCGTCTCAATGTAACCTTCGACTGGTACACTTCTGAAACATCAGATATGCTTTATACCTATACCGTGCCGGTACCTCCTTTCACTTACGACCGTCTGCTGGCCAATATGGGTACCATGACTAATATGGGATTTGAACTGGCTGTTCGTGGTGACATCATCAAGACAAAGGACTTCACCTTCAATTCCGGTTTGAATTTCTCTTATCAGAAGAACAAGCTGAAGAAGTTGAGCGGTACCTACAAGGGACAGCCTATGACAACGAGCGAGCATATCTCTGTTGCCACCGTAGGTGCGGCTGGTCTGGTACATAATAATGGCGTAACCTATCTCATTGAGGGACAGCCTGTAGGTGTATTCTATCTGCCTCACTGCACAGGTATTGATGAGAATGGACAGTATATCATCGAAGACCTTGATGATAATGGTACCATTGATACGGGTGACAGTGGCGACCGCAAGGTTTGCGGACAGGCAATTCCTAAGTACTTCCTCGGCTGGGATATGAGCTTCAAGTACAAGAACTGGGATCTGACTATGCAGTTTAACGGTGCTTTCGGTCATAAGATTTACAATGCCACATCCATGACCTTGAACAATATGAGTAATTTCCCAACCTATAATATCCTGAGCGGTGCACAGCATCTCAATAATGGCAAGGGTATCCATGACGTTCAGATTTCTGACTACTGGCTGGAAAAGGGTGACTATATGAACTTCGAGTACGCTTCTCTGGGCTACACCTTCACCAAGGATATGCTCAAGTGGAAGTTCATCAACAACATTCACCTTGCATTGTCAGTCAACAATATCTGTACCCTCACAGGTTACAAGGGCTTGACTCCAATGATTAACTCAGCAACCATCAGTGGCGACAATCTGGGTATCGACGACAAGAACATCTATCCTCTGAGCCGTACTTATACTCTGTCGCTCTCAGTGAATTTCTAAATGTTTTCACATAGAATAGATAACAAGTTCTAATTAAGAATTACATTATTAATAAATAAAGGATTACAGTTATGAAACAATATATTATAGGTTCGATGCTTCTTTCATCGATATTACTGGCTAGTTGCTCACTGGATGAGACTCCACGAAGCAAGTTTTCTGAGGAAGAGGCTTTCAGTACTCCTAAGCTGGTATATGTAAACACAGTGGCTAACGTATATTCTTCCATCGGAAATGGATTGTATGGAAGCGATGGTGGCTCGGTACATACCTTCCAGGAGTTCTCTTCTGATGCCAGTATGATTCCTGGCCGCCAGGGTGACTGGTTGGATGGTGGAGCCTGGCAGAATATTTTCCTCCACAATTTCGAATCGTCTGTAAGCAAGTATAACGATGTATGGAACAACCTGTATCGTGTCATCGGTCTTGCCAATTCTTCTATCGACCGACTCAACAAGTACCTGGGTGAACATCCGGAGTATGCTGAATATGTATATGAATTGAGAGCCCTTCGTGCTGTCTATTATTACTATGTGATGGATCTCTTTGGACAGGTGCCATTGGTTGTTTCTTCTGAGGTGAGTGCTAACGAGGTGAAACAGTCCAACCGCTCTGATGTCTTCAAGTTTGTCACTTCAGAGTTGGCAGAATGTATTCCTCATCTTTCAGACAGTAAGAGCCAGAACGAGGGTGAATATTATGGCCGTATCACCAAGGCTGTGGCATATATGTGTATGGCTAAGTGTGCCTCAATGCACCGGTCTATACCATCGATGATACCACTCCAACCAGCTACAGTGCCTTTGTAGGAACAGACAAGAGCGGCAAGGCTACTGCCAGCGAGGAGCAGGGGAAGACTGTTTCTGAAATGGGCAAAAAAATTAACATCACTTTGGATGGTGAAACTCGCAATGCGTGGGAAACAGCAGCCTATTGTGCCGACCAGATTGCCTGTTTGGGTTACCGCCTGCAGCCTAGCTATGCCGACAACTTCATCGTAGCCAACCAGAATTCCGTGGAGAATATCTGGACCCGCCCAAATGATTGCGTTAACTATAAGATAGAGGATTACAACATCGTGCGCACCCTGCATTATAACCATGGTGGTGCCATCGGTTATCAGGGTTGGAATGGAGCCTGCTCTTCCAAGCAGCAGATGCTGGTATATGGCTATGGAACGGCAAATCCGGACCCTCGTCTGAAACTCAACTTCTATACCGATAAGGATTATATGGAGGAGACAGGAAAGGCTGTAGAGGATGGTGCCACAGGCAAAGATCTTGAGTATATGCCACTGGCAGTAAAGGTGGATTTCTCTGCTGCCGATGACCCTCATGCCATGAAGTGTGCTGGTGCCAGAATGAAGAAGTATGAGTTTGACAAGTCCACTACCCAGCAGTATAGCTTCAACAACGACCTGGTGATCTGGCGTTATGCCGATGCCTTGCTCCTGAAGGCTGAGGCTGAGTATCGTATGGGTAATAAGGCTGAGGCTCTCACAATTGTCAATGAGGTTCGTGGCCGTGTTGCTGCTACACCTCGTACAGAACTTACGCTCAATGACATTCTGGATGAACGTATGCTGGAACTGGCTTGGGAGGGAGTACGCCGCCAAGACCAGATCAGATTCTGTACCTTTACAGAGCCTACTGCTGACCGCTTCAATGGTGTGACCCACAATGCGTCTGCAGGTGATTACAATGATGATACGCAGGGCTATACCATGGTTTATCCTATCCCTTATGCCGTGCTCAACTTGAACAAAAAACTCGGCCAGAATCCTGGTTATACCAAGTAGAATGGTAATTTTATATTGAATATTACAAACTAAAAATGAAGAATAATATGAAAAAACTCTTTTTGCTCGCAAGCCTTCTGATGGCTTTTGGCATCTCAGCAGATGCAGGAGACATCACTTCTCCTAACGGACAAATCAAGGTGAACTTCACCTTGGATGGCACTGTGCCTACCTATAGTGTGACCTATCAGGGCAAGACCATCATCAAGCCTAGCCGTCTGGGTTATCAGCTCGCCAAGGGCGGCAAGGATGGCAAGGATCTGCTTTCTGATTTTAGTGTCATCAATGAGAAGACTTCCACTTTCGATGAGACCTGGACTCCTGTTTGGGGAGAGAACAAGTCTATCCGCAATCATTATAATGATATGCTGGTAGAGTTGAAGCAGAATTCTACAGATAGTTATATGAACGTCCGCTTCCGTGTTTATGACGATGGAGTAGGATTGCGCTATGAGTTCCCTCAGAAAGGCAATCTCAACTACTTTACCATCAAGGAAGAGCGTACAGAATTTGCCATGACGGGCGATCATACCGCCTGGTGGATTCCGGGTGATTACGATACCCAGGAGTATGAATACACCAAGACCCGTCTGTCGGGCATCCGTCCAGCTTTGCATGCTGCTGTCAGCAGCAATCTCTCACAGACTGTCTTTTCAGATACCGGTGTACAGACCTCACTCCAGTTGAAGACTGATGATGGTATCTACATCAATCTGCATGAGGCTGCCCTGGTAGATTATCCAGCCATGCATCTGAACCTGGATGACAAGACCATGACTTTTACCTCTTGGCTTACCCCTGATGCACAGGGTATGAAGGGATATATGCAGACTCCGTTCAAGAGCCCTTGGCGTACGATGGTCATTACAGATGATGCCCGCAAGGTGTTGTCTTCCAACCTGATTCTCAATCTTAATGAGCCTTGCAAGATCAAGGATACCTCCTGGATTCATCCTGTGAAGTACGTAGGTGTATGGTGGGAGATGATTTCCGGTAAGGGAGAGTGGGCTTATACCCATGATTATCCTACCGTGAAGTTGGATGGAACTGACTATGTACATGCCAAGCCATCGGGCAAACATTCTGCCAACAATGCCAATGTGCGCCGTTACATCGACTTTGCTGCAGCCCATGGTTTCGATGCAGTCCTGGTAGAAGGATGGAACATCGGTTGGGAAGACTGGAGTGGCTATATGAAGGAAAAGGTATTCGATTTCCTGACTCCATATCCTGATTTCGACATCAAGGCACTCAATGAGTATGCACATTCCAAGGGAGTTAAGCTCATCATGCATCATGAGACCTCCTCTTCTGTAATGAACTATGAGAAGTATATGGACAGAGCTTATCAGCTGATGAAGGATTATGGCTACGATGCAGTGAAGAGCGGTTATGTGGGCAACATCATCCCTCGTGGCGAGCATCACTACAGTCAGTTGGAAATCAATCACTATCTGCATGCCATAACCCGTGCTGCCGATTATCACATCATGGTAAATGCCCATGAGGCTGTGCGTCCTACCGGTCTCTGCCGCACTTATCCTAACCTGATTGGCAACGAGAGTGCTCGCGGTACTGAATATCAGGCTTTCGGAGGTACCAAACCGGGACATACCGCCATCTTGCCTTTCACCCGTCTGCAGGGTGGTCCGATGGATTATACACCGGGTATCTTTGAAATGGATTGCGCCAATGGTTCTCATTGCAACTCTACCATCTGCGGTCAGTTGGCACTTTATGTAACGATGTACAGTCCGTTGCAGATGGCTGCCGATTTCCCTGAGAATTACGAGAAGCACATGGATGCCTTCCAGTTTATCAAGGATGTGGCTGTAGATTGGGACAAGTCTATCTATCTGGAGGCTGAACCAATGGAGTATATCACCGCTGCCCGCAAGGCAAAGGGTTCTGATAACTGGTTTGTCGGTGGCGTTACGGGTATGAAGGCTCATCAGTCTACTGTAAAGCTCGATTTCCTCGAGAAGGGCAAGAAGTATGTGGCTACCATCTATCAGGATGCAAAGAATGCCAACTACAAGACCAATCCGCAGGCTTATGTCATCACCAAGAGGACTGTAACCAGCAAGTCTGTCTTGAAGTTGAACTCCGTTGCAGGTGGCGGATTCGCAATTAGCCTTCTTGCGCAATAAAATGCAGGATTTTGAGTTATTATGAAAGAAAGTTTTCTTGAATTAATAATGATGCTCATGAAAAGAATGAATAAAATGTTGTTGGTTGCTGCTTTGGCGGCAACCACACTTTCTGCTCAGGCAGAACAGAAGAAGGGACCGGCTTGGTTGAGTGATGCACTTTTCTATCAGATTTATCCATCTTCCTATATGGATACTGATGGCAATGGTATTGGTGACCTGCCGGGTATCACTTCCAAGTTGGATTACATCAAGTCGCTGGGTGTGAACGCCCTCTGGCTCAATCCGATCTTTGAGTCGGGATGGTTTGATGGTGGCTATGATGTCATCGATTTCTACAAGGTGGATCCTCGATTCGGTACCAATACCGATTTGGTTACATTGGTCAATGAGGCCCATAAGCGTGGCATGAAGGTTTGTCTCGACCTTGTGGCAGGACATTCCAGCACCAAGTGTGCCTGGTTTAAGGAGTCTTCCGAGAAAGATCCTAACCAGCGTTACAGCGACTATTATATATGGATGAACGATATTCCTGAGAGCGAGAAGAAAGAAATAGAAGCCCGTCATCAGGAGGCAAGTCCGGAGTCTAGTACCCGAGGCAGATATGTGGAGGCGAATGCTCCTCGTGCCAAGTATTATGAGAAGAATTTCTTCGAGTGCCAGCCAGCCTTGAACTATGGCTTTGCTCATCCAGACCCAAATCATCCTTGGGAGCAGAGCGTAGATGCGCCTGGACCACAGGCTGTTCGCAGGGAGATTCGTAACATCATGGCTTTCTGGTTTGATAAGGGTGTGGATGGCTTCCGTGTTGATATGGCGTCATCGCTCATCAAGAACGACCCTGACAAGAAGGAGGTTTCCAAACTCTGGAATGAGATGCGGGCATGGAAGGACAAGTATTATCCAGAGACCGTCTTGATTTCTGAGTGGGCTAATCCGCAGCAAGCCATTCCTGCCGGCTTCAACATCGATTTCTACATTCATTTCGGTCTCAAGGGATATGCCTCTCTGTTCTTCGACCGCAAGACTCCATGGGGCAAATGGGAGCAGAGCTATCAGAACTGCTATTTCGACAAGCAGGGCAAGGGTTCGCTTAAGGAATTTAGCGAGAACTATACCAAGGCTTTCAATGCCACCAAGAATCTCGGTTACATCGCTGTACCATCTGCCAACCACGATTACCAGCGTCCTAACATCGGTACCCGCAACACGCCAGACCAGCTGAAGGTGGCGATGACCTTCTTCCTCACCATGCCAGGTGTTCCATTTATCTATTATGGTGATGAGATTGGTATGAAGTATCAGATGAATCTCCCTAACAAGGAGGGTAGCAATGAGCGCTCTGGTACCCGCACTCCGATGCAGTGGACCAAGGGCAAGAATGCCGGCTTCTCAACGAGTGCGCCTGATAAGCTCTACTTCCCTGTAGATACGGAAAACGGAAAGTTGACCGTTGAGGCTCAGCAGGGAGATCAGAATTCTCTGTTGTCATATACCCGTAAGCTGACCGCTTTGCGTCATTCAGCCAAGGCTCTTGACAATGAGGGCGATTGGAAGCTCCTGAACCAGAAGGGTCAGGAATATCCGATGGTATATGAGCGCACTTTGGGTGATGAGAAGTATGTTGTTGTCGTGAATCCTGGTGCCAAGGCAGCCTCTCTCAACATCAGCTCTGTAGGTGGCAAGGCAGTTTCTGTTCTTTCTACAGGCAAGGTTGTATATAAATCAGGCAAGAAGACCGATGCCATCAAGGCTTCAGGCATTAGTGCCGCCGTATTCAAGGTGGCTAAGTAACCTGTGAACATGATTATTGCTAGCTTTATTAAATATCAGAATCCGCATGGCTCTCTGGGCTGTGCGGATTTTTTTATACCGATTTTTCTTTTTAATAACTAAAGATATTTAAATATTTAACCCTGTATTTGGCGATAAATAAAGAAATAACTATATTTGCAGCATGATTACGGAATATGGTATAGAGGCAAAGTCTAATTCTGAGATTATATCAGAATTTGGGGGACGATGCTATACATATAAACATAAAATTTTAAAGCTATGAATATGAGGAGATTTATATTTTTTCTGATTGCCTGCGAGTTCTTTTCTTTGGCATGTATTGCTGCAAATAAGTCTATAAAAGGACATATTGTAGATGAATTTGGTAAGAACGTTGAATTCGCTAGCGTATATGTAGATAGTATATATGCGGTATCTGACAAGGAAGGAAAATTCTCTCTGGTGGTGCCCGATGGTATGAAACAGGAACTTGTGATTAGTCATATCAGTTATCAGACTAATAAAATTCCTTATGATGTATATAGCAAAAAGACTTCGCTGCAACTTACGTTGAAAGAAAAGACTTGTGATTTGTCAGATATAACAGTCGTTTCCGGTAAAAAGCAGGAAAGTATTCTTGGAAAGGGAGTTCGGGCACCAGGTGATGTTGCATTTCATAACGTTAGAAACACGAAATATGAAACGGGACCCTTATTTGTTGTAAATAAAGACTATTATGTGAAAACTGCCAAATTGCGAGTGCAAAAATGTACTTTTGCTTCATGCACAATTCGTTTAATCATTTATGAAGTAAAGGGAACTGTTTTTGTGCCTGTACAGCATCGACCTTTGTACGTCCGATTATCCGAAATTTCTGATAAGAAGGATTTATCTGTTTGGATAGAAGAACCGTTGAAGCTGGAGCGCAATCATAAATATTATATAGGTGTAGCTGTTATGGCAAGTAGTGGTAATGGCGAAATTCATTTTCCTGCTTATTTCAAGAAGGGCTGCGTAAGAAATCTGTGTACAGATAGGAAAAAGAATTTGCCAGTAACCTTGGGCGTTTCTCTTTATGGTATATCTGCAAAACATCTTCAGTAAGTCTCCCCCACACGCTTACTTTTTATGTAACTATTGCCACTTCTTTTCCTAATAATTTTTAGAATATGCTTGGCTAATTCAGAATTTCTTCGTAACTTAGCAGCGCAAAACGTAAAGCATGTAGGAATATGGCAAAAATAGTAAATAAATATCCTGTAGGAATTCAGACATTTGAAAAAATCCGCGAGAATGGCTATCTCTATATAGATAAGACCAAATATATTGTGGATTTCAGGGAAAAGCAGATGTCGTATGTCTTTCTGAGTCGTCCAAGACGATTCGGCAAGTCGCTCTTTGCCTCTACCCTTCAGGCTTATTTTGAGGGAAGAAAGGAACTTTTCGAGGGATTGGCCATTGATGATTACGAGAAAGATTGGGTGAAGCATCCTGTGCTCCACTTCGACCTGAGCGGTGCCAAGCATTTTGATGAGGAAGGCTTGAAGCATTATCTCGACTTGCAGCTGAAACCATACGAGAAGCTCTATGGCAGGGATGATGATGAATTGTATCCAAACGACCGATTGGATGGAATCGTAAAGCGAGCTTACAAGCAGACTGGCGAAAAGGTGGTGGTCATTATTGATGAATATGATGCCCCATTGCTGGATGTTGTGCATGAGAAGGATGTACTCAAGCAGTTGCGTCTCATTATGCAGAACTTCTATAGTCCTTTAAAAAAGCTCGACCCATATCTGGAGTTTACCTTCATTACGGGTATTACTAAGTTCTCTCAGCTCAGTATCTTCAGCGAACTCAACAACCTCGATAATATCAGCATGTTCGACCAGTATTCGGCTATCTGTGGTATCAGTAAGGCTGAACTTTGTACGCAGATGAAACCGGATATAGAGGCTCTTGGTGAAGCTCTTGGCATGACGTACGAGGAATGTCTGGCTGAGTTGACAAGATACTATGACGGCTATCATTTCAGTGAGAAATCAGAGGATGTCTTTAATCCGTTCAGTTTGGTAAAGGCCTTGAACGCCCAAAAAATTGCCCCTTACTGGTTTGGTTCTGGAACGCCAACTTATCTTATCAAAATGTTGCAGAAGTACCATGTCAACGTGATGGATATAGAGAAAAAGTCATGTGATATAGATGACTTTGATGTTTCGCCCGAACTGGTGACCTCTGCACTTCCGCTGCTCTATCAGAGCGGTTACCTCACCATCAAGAAGTATAATCCGATATTGCATCGTTATACGCTGGAATATCCTAACAAGGAGGTTAAGACGGGTATGCTCAAGAGTCTTGCGCCCAACTATCTTTCGCCAATATCGCTGGATAACAACAGTCTGGTAGGTGATTTCCTGGAAAAGCTCTATGATGCGGATGTTGAGGGAGCGATGGTGCGCCTGAAGGCCTATCTTGCCAGTATCTCCAACCGCTTGAGTAATAAGAACGAACGGGATTTCCAGACGGTGTTCTATCTTATCTTCAACCTGATGGGTGCCTACATGAGGGTAGAGGAGAACAGTGCGATAGGCAGGGCTGATGCCGTGGTGTATATGCCTGATGCCGTGTTTGTTTTTGAACTGAAGTATGATGGTTCTGCCGAAGAAGCTATTAGACAGATTGATGAAAAGGGATATCTGATTCCATATTCTGCAGATGGTAAGCGCCTGTTTAAAATAGGTGTAAATTTCGATAGTAGTCAGCGTACGATTGGTGATTGGATAATCAGGGAAGAATAAGAAAGAATACAAAAAGATAATCCGAAACAGAAGCGTTGTCAGCTATCTGTTTCGGATTTTTTTGCAATGATTAATTTCCAGCGCAGTTCTTCCTCAACCACATCCCGAAGAAGCGGTCGTAGATGATATAGCTGCCATTGTACTTGTAGATGAATTCTCTATTGATCAGCGTCTTGAGAGCAAGACTCACGCTGCTGGCAGCAGGCAAGTTGTGGCGGCTGATGAAATCCTGCGAAAGAATGGAGGTGACAGCCTTATCCTGGGCAATGGCAGATAGAAGGGCTGCCTGATTGTCTGTAAGGGAATCGTAGTAATTCACGAATGCCACTTCCTGCTCGTTCACCAATTCCAGGGTTACATCATCAATTTCCGCTGTCGTAATTTCCTTTCCGTTCTGATAGAGTCGGTTCAGAATATCCTGAATATACCAGGTTTGACCATCCACCTTATTATATAGATAGGCAAAGGTATCAGAATCCATGGTCAGATTCCGGGTTCCCATCCATCTGTTGGCAAAACGATGATACTCATCTTGGTTGATGAGAGGAAGGTTGAGAATTTGCGAACTCTGATAGAATGGGCGCTTTGCCGACAGGAACATGTCGGTCATCATGTGTTGCTTACTGCCTGCAAAGATGAAATATACATTCGGCAAGAACTGGATGTAGGAGCGCAGCAGGGCCTCTGTGCCATCTTCGGGATATTCGGCTATCTGCTGGAACTCGTCGATGGCAATATAGATTCGTTTCTCCGATTGTTTCAGATACTCGAAGATATGTTTGAGAGAATCTTCGCGCTGGCTTGGCGAAACCGTAATCGAGAACGTAGGGATTCCCGTCATCTCATCAAACGACATCGTAGGCTTGTAGCCGGCAAAGAAAGTGGTAATCTTGCGCATGGCAGTTTGCGAGAAAGTATCAACCTTCCCGATAACCGTCTTTGCCAATAATTGGATGAATTGGCTCAGATTTCTTGTGGCATTGATGTCGAGATAGAAACAATGCGTTTCAGGTTCCTGCTTGCAGATGTTCTCAAAGACATGGTGTATGAGTCCCGTCTTTCCGATGCGGCGAGGAGAGATGAGGACGATGTTACGCTCATTCTGCAAAGCCTTCATGATGACTTCCGTCTCTTTCTTGCGGTCGCAGAAGTATTCTGCTCCCTTATATCCGTAGATAACAAATGGGTTATTCAGCTGTTCCATAACGTTTTATATCTATTTTATGTTTTATGTTACATGTTTTATGAAATGCAAAGATACTACTTTTTATGTAACTATCGCGACTTCTTTTCCTAATAATTTTTAAAACTTGCATTTTGACAGTGCTTATCCATCAAACCATGTCTTCTGTACTTTTGCACTGGAAATAAAAAAATGAAATTTATATAATATCTTCCCGACTTTTCCGTTTTCTGATATAGACATTATAATAAGAATGTGGAATAAGTATAAGGAAAAGAATGAAAATTAAAATTTTAGTAATATGGATTTAAAAGCTATACAGCAATTGTTGCAAGAAGCTCAGCCTATCTTACAGAAAAGTAAGGCTGAGAAGAAAGAGCGTGAGGCAAAAGGCGAATATTTCAGCGTTTTTGAATATTTGAATTTTTCGCGCTTTGAGGAACAACTGCATACCCCTTTTCTTCGTATGCTGCTTGATAAGGATGCCAATCATGGAGTGGGGAAAGGCTTCTTGCAGGCTTTTCTAGATAAGATTGTGGAAAAGTTGAAGCCTGATTTTCAATATGATATCAATTCGAGTCATATTGAATATCAAGATGTTTATTTGGGCAATAATGAGATATCTGAGGATGGTACTTCTACTGGAGGAAAAATAGATATTCTCTTGCATGATGACAAAAAGCATGCTATCATTATTGAAAACAAGTTTGATAGATATGGCAATCCTGCTCAAGATCAACCTAAACAACTTGAGCGATATTATAATCATGGTAAAGATGATAAGAAATATGAGGATTTTATCTTGATATATCTCACTCCATCTGGTCAATATGCTTCGAAGAATTCTACGGGTTCCAATACAATAACCTATTATCCGGTAAGTTATGACCTGTCTGATAATAAGCCAAATATCTTATCTTGGCTTGATGAGTGTTTGAATATATCAAGAGGATGCCCTCGCATTCATGAAGTGATTAAGCAATACATAACTTATATAAAAAATACAAGACAGATTATGGAAGGAAAATATCAAAATGAATTGTGGAATTTGTTGTTTTCAGATGAAAATTTATTAGATGTGACACTTAATATCATACATAGTGGGGAAAAGATAAAAGAGAAAATCAGAAAAGACTTCTGTGAAAAGCTTGTGCAAAAGGCAGGTGAATATGGTCTTGAACTTCGTGAAAATGATAATGGGTATGTTGACATCATTAAATGGGATAAAGATAAAGATGTTTGGATGATTTTTGTAGGAAAGAAGAAGTGTCAATCACAAGTAGGATTCGTGGTTGGCTATTTCTCACGAACAGACTATAATAATGGCGGAATGTTATATGGGTTGTCTATTATTAATGGGGACTATTCAAATCTGGAAGAGCTGAAACATAAATTTAAGATAGAGTCTGGCAATCCAGATGACGAGTATCCTGAGTTCACACAAGAGAATCTTCCGGGTAAACTTTCTGAAGAGCAATGGAAAGAATTCCCTTGGGGATTTTCGTATTTAAGTGACGAGAATAGAAAATGTGAAAAATGTGATAAGAATTGGTATGATTGGGATGATCCTCAAACTTTGGCAGATATGCACAATGGCAAGATGCTTAAGTTTATGGAAACCCGTTTTGAAATTCTGAAAAAGCATGGCATCATAGACAAGCTGTAGTTTATAATTACCAAGCATCAATCTCATGAAAGAAATCGCATTTGATTCATTGCTGCTGATAGCTGCTGACGATGTTAGTCAGCAAGCTATCAATCAGCTTCGCTCAGATGGAATATATTCCATCGAGAAGCGTTCTTGCACACTTATCAATATGGTAGTGGTATCTACTGCCGAAGGAGCAGAACATATTCATCAGGTATTGGAGAACCACGAACGTGCCAGAAAGAATGTAGTCGTAAAAATGACTCCGGAACTCTGCATCAAGGATGAATCCGATATCGACTCTATCTTGTCTTTTCAGCAAAATCCAGGCTGCAATCCATACATGGAATTGAAGCACTTCTTGCAAGTGTACCATGAAAATGTGGAGATTCATGGTATGGTAGGCTTTGATTTCAGAAGTTTCTCCGATATCATCAGAGGAAAGAATGTGGTATCTGTCTATTCGTATGAATATCAAGACGACATAGCTGAGGCTATCTGCCACCTAAAGTCTGTTAATCTAAAAGACAATGGCAAATATCTTCTGTCGTTTACAGTAGGCAAGTATGATGAGAAGGCTCTATCCAAGCATTTGGCTTCTCTCAATGAATACATGGATACTTTCCCCGAAGAGAGCTGTCTCTACTGGACATACAGAGAAGCAACTCCTCAAAAAGTAACTTTGTTTGCTTCTATATCTTCAGAGCAATAAAAATACGAAATGCCTCAACCATACTGGTCGAAATCTGTTATTATTTAGGTTAAATCCGTAATAAAGTAAACGATTTCATACAATTATAATAAGGAATCGTGTGGTTATTGCTTTTCTTTTTGTATCTTTGCAGCCGTTTGGCAATTGTGGGTACCAAATCATACATAAAGGAAAAAAGAATATCTAATAATAAATAAAAAGTAATGACTACACTTACAATTTCTATTATTGTCGTTTTCGTGCTCGGCTATGCACTCATAGCTACCGAAAGCTTGACAAAGGTAAACAAGGCAGCAATTGCCCTGTTGATGTTGGTAGGTTGTTGGACCCTCTACATGATGGATCCAATGCAGTATCTCCAGTTGATGCACCCTGATTATACAGGCGGTGCTGCTGGAATGGTGGAGAAGGTGACCGGAATCATCCAGGAACATCTGGGCGATACTGCCACAACACTCTTCTTCCTGATGGGTGCGATGACCATCGTGGAAATCGTTGACCAGAACGGCGGATTCAACTGGGTTCGCAAGGTGATGAAGACCAAGTCGAAGCGTGCGCTCCTCTGGCGTATCGCTATCCTTACCTTCTTCCTCTCAGCAATCCTCGACAATCTGACCACCAGTATCGTGATGATCATGATTCTCCGAAAGCTCGTCACCGACCACAAGGATCGCATGGTTTATGCATCCCTCGTCATCATCGCAGCCAATTCGGGTGGTGCCTTCTCACCAATCGGCGATGTAACCACCATCATGCTCTGGAACAAGGGACTGATTACTGCAGCCGGCGTTATTGCCGAAATCTTCATTCCATCTGTAGTTTCCATGGTGATTCCAGCCCTCATCCTTCAGACCATGTTGAAGGGCGAACTCGTGATGCCTGAGGTTTCTGCCCAGCAGAATGCATCGGTCAGCGATTTCACCGAAGGTCAGCGCAAGGCAGTGTTCTGGTTGGGAGTAGGCGGCTTGATCTTCGTTCCTATCTTCAAGAGTATCACCCACTTGCCTCCATTCGTAGGAATCCTCCTGGTATTGGGCGTTCTCTGGACTGCTACCGAAGTTTTCTATCGCGGTTTGCATCGTGGAGCTGATGCCGAGGGCACTCAGAAGCGAGTAACCAAGTTGCTTTCTCGTGTTGATATGAGTACCATCCTCTTCTTCCTCGGTATCCTGATGGCTGTTTCCTGCCTGGCTGAGATTGGCGTGTTGACTGCTTTGGGTCAGGGCTTGAACGTCGTATTCGATGGCAACCACTACCTGGTTACTGGTATCATCGGTGTGCTTTCAAGTATTGTTGACAATGTGCCTTTGGTAGCCGGATGTATGGGAATGTATCCTGTGGCAGCCGCTGGTGATATGGCTGTGGATGGTGTCTTCTGGCAGTTGCTTGCCTATTGTGCCGGTGTTGGAGGTTCAATGCTGATTATCGGTAGTGCCGCTGGTGTGGTAGTAATGGGCTTGGAGAAGATTACCTTCGGCTGGTATATGAAGCATATCTCCTGGATAGCTTTCGTAGGTTACATCGCAGGTATCGTTTGCTACTGGTTCATCCGCACCTTCCTTTATGCTATCTAAAGGATAATAGTTTTCTCTTACGTGAAAAAGTTTTTTTTGAGAAAAAGTCTCAAAGTATCATTTTCTGTTGAAAATATCAACTTAAAGGCTTGATAGATAATAAGATAAAGAGAATGAGACTTCTCGGTTTTGGCGCCGAGAAGTCTCATTAAAGTATCATAGAAGTATCATTATTTCACTTTTTCTTTACAAGATACTTCATTCCATCTGCAAATCTCTTATGTTTTAACTCACTCATATTCGCCAGTTTTCTGCCGAATCCCATCAAACTGTTCACCTTGAGTGATGAACCTATCTGCTTTTTCAGATAGTCGAAAATCTCGGCGGCAGTCAGATATTCGCCCTCTCTCTCATTCTCAACCAAATCAAAATAGAGCTGGAAATACTGGTCTATCGGCTCAGCCACTTCAAACTGGCAGTTGTTCTTCATGATCAACTTCACCTGTTCCGCATCAAAATAACTCTTCTCGCCATTGTGCAGGGCGGTCAGCGCCTGGGCGAAAAGTTGCTGATAGTTCGGACGCACACTCACATCGATCGGTCCCGTCAGTTCCACGCCTATAAACCTTCTGTTGCCGGATGGGTCGGTGAGAATATCCTTCATGTTGCTCGTGGCGATGAACGAGGCGAGACGAGGAAATTCCATGACATGACTGCCATACGGAGGCTTGTATTTCAGCGTAGGCAACTGGATGAGATTCTTCAGAAATCCCTGCTGCACCTGTGGAGAAATCTGGTTGAACTCATCGAGATTGATGACCATAAACTGCGCCATCGCCTGATAAACCTGACGTTTTTCTGACAGAATCAGATTATCGTTATATCCCCACTGCAGTTCCGGCGGTAACAGCCGGCGACAGAAAGTACTCTTGTTGTAACCTTGCTTGGAAATGAGAAGTGGAGCCACCGAGTTGCCATACTGGCGATGGGTAAAGCCGCGCCACTGGTCTACCATGCCCAGGAACCAAGTGTAGAACCAGTCTGCCCAGTAAGGATTGTTGGTAGGAACCGTACGAGCCAAGGCACGTATATGGTCCTTCCCGTCCCATTTGTCGTAGCATTGGAAGAGATATTCATCTATCGGATTATAATTCTTGATGTAATCAGACTCTAGAAAATTCCTGACATCCTTGATGCTCACCCGGATATCAGCGAGCTGCACCTCCAGCGTCATGCGCTTCTGCACTCTCGGATCTACGGGCTGGAAACCATACCAACCCTTCTCCTTCGGCATGTATTCCACGAATTTCATCACCGTGTTGTATCTGAAGTTATATTTACTTTTCAGCAGCTGCATCATGCTCATGATATTCTCGCGAACGCTGTTCTTGTCAACTTTCTTTTCTTCTTCCGAAGTACCGGAACCAGGAATCATCTGCTGATTATCTTCCGTGTTGAAAGCCTGGTTCTGAGGGTGCATGTTGCTGTCAATCTTCATCGCTACCGCCTTACTGTTGAAATAAGGTTTCGCATCGAGCGTCATCATAAAACTGTTGTGCATCGAAGGTTCAAAAGACAGATCTGAGCCCGCTTCTATAGAAGGTTTTGGTCCGTCTGTGAGCACCGAAGCCTTGGCAATCGCCTGATATACAGGTAAAATCTGCTGGTAAGCGATGCGGTACAGTCGTTCGGCATCCGCCTCCTCAGCAGGCAGCAAGTCATCTTCATTGCTGAATTTCACCAATACGATAACCGACTTGCCATCAGCACCTTCCAGCGCAGCAAAGGTAGAAGGCAGCATGGCAACCGAGCGCTTCACGCCCTCCACGCCGTCCACATCCGTAATGTTTCCGAATTTCAGCATCAGGATACCGTTGCAAGTCTTCATCTTCAGGTTGTTGTTTTCGTCTTTGGCGAATTCTGCAGCGGGGTAGATGTGCATCCATGTTGGCATATCCTTGTAATACTCGTAGTTGTTTTCCATATGGGGTACGTATTCGCGGAAATGGGTAACAGTAAGTCTGCTGTCATCTTTTGCGATACGTTGCAGCAACTTCTCCATCGTCTTGGTGCTGACGAGGAGCTGCTTCTTGTTGTTTGTATGAACGATTGTTACCTTCATTGAATATATTTATTAAGATGGTTAATTGTCAATCTATTAGCTATTAACTATAAACTGTTAACTATAAACTCTTTCTTGCGTTGCCCAAAGTTTGGTTGGTAAATTGGGCACTCGATTCCCGTTGTACGGGCAATGACTGCCCGTCACGTGTTCTCTAGTAGCCCGCCACGTGTTCACCGGTAGCCCGTCACGTGTTCTCTGTGGGACCGCTTAAATGGCATGGCTGGAACATCTGGAGGGCAGAGAAAAAGATTAGCTTTTAGTAAAATCAATCTCTTCTGAGAAATGGTCGAATTCAACATCTTTATATCCGTATCTGGCGAAGAGCTGTTTGATATATGCCTGTTGTTCCGGCAGGAGTTTCAGTTGTCCCAGTTTATATCGGTAGTATTGTCCTTTGCTGCCGAGGTAGTCTCTCATTTCGGCGCGCAGTGCAGGAGCGTCTTTCACTTTCATTTCGGCAAAGAGTTTGTCGAATCCCCATGCCATTTTCACGACACGCAGCGGAGCGAAGTACTTGCAATTCCCGTTTTTCAGGGCATTTGGGAAGATGGCATCCCCTCTATCAGTCTTCTCGTTTTTGTAGAGACCGGATAGATAGTGGATACATTTGTTTTTCATCGGACATGGTTCGGTGAAACAGTAGGTGATGTTGCTAGGTACGTTTCCGTACTCAAAAGCCTTTTTCAGTAATTCCTTTTCATCCATGTTTCTTAAGTATTAAGAATAAAACATTCTGTTTTACTAAACGCAAAAACATCCTGTTTATTGCCTTATAAATGCTATTATTATCACTTCATAAAGCATTTTTTTTCGATGCAAGCAAGAAATCATGATACTTCTCGCTAATTTATGATACTTCGATGATACTTCTTCCTTCATTTTCAGAGAAGTCTCATTCGCGATAAGGTTCTGTATATTAAAGATATAAGCCTTGTTTTATGCCTAAAAATGAGACTTTGATACTTTTTTCGAGAAAAAAGATTCATACGTATGCGCGTAGCGAATCCTTACTGATCCAAGTTTAGTCAGCTCTGCATAGAGGATTGGGTGATAGGATAAATGATATCTTATCTTTTACTGTATCTGAAGGAGCATCTGGTGCTACGGTATCAACTGGTGCTATCTCTGCGTTACCTACCATTCTGTTTGATGCAAAAACGTTGCTTTCATCAGTAAGATAGTTCTCTATAGTTGCTTCAAACAATTTTAGAAGCTTTTTCGCTAAAAATATTTAGAGGATGAGACATAAGTGATATGTCTCATCCTCTTTTGGGGGGTTACGCATGTAGATAAGACAAGTATGTTTTTGCAGGATTGCACTGGGAGAGGGGGCATAAGTCTATGGCGCAGTACGACCATTACCCTTTATGTCGTATGACAACAATTTTAATCTTCTATGACAACAGATTTCCATTCCAAGAGTTTCCTGTCTAGTATAATCTTCTTAGCTTCGCCTCTTTTACCATCTATATAATAGTACTTGGCGAGTGACTCGTCAAACTGGGATACGAAGGCGGCTCTTACTCGGGCGCACTTCTCATTGATGGAATTGGAGAGGGGGTTGGTCAAGGCATCTATGCTCTGGCGAATCTTTTCTGCAGATAGATGCACAGGGCTTTCCTGCTTGGCGCAAATGTCGAGATAGATGGTGTGTAGCTCTTCTCGATAGTCGGAAAGGTTCTTGAATACGATGCCCTCCTCATGGCGCAGGAAGAGGATGAATACAGCTTTTACCAATGGCTCCATCTTGATTCGCATATCATGATAATCGGGCAGGATGATGTCGTATTTCTCCGTGATAATCAGTCGGCTCAACTGCTTCTCGGGGAAGAGATACTGCTTGAGCACCCATTCGCTCACACCCCTAAGTTGTAGGTCTCTCACTTGGTGATATACCTCCCGCATTTTTCCCTTTACATCTTCATCAAAGGTTTCGTCTGCTGGCAGCTGTGGCTTGTAATCACCTAAGGTGAATTCAGGGACAGAGCTACAGAATACGTTGGCACTGGAGAGTTGCTTGTCTAGTAGCTTCTCCATCTGTGGCATCAAGTCGGCATCCTCCAGAATGGATATTGGAAAGGCATTTACATAGTCTATGCCGTCCTCGCTTCTTTCGTATTGCATGATGCAAGGAGGCAAATTCTCGGCATCTTTCTTTTCATCAAGAAGTTGCAGAAGAATGTCGGAGGTGGCAGTCTGTGAGAAATCCCCCTTCGTCATCTGTGGAAAATTGTATACGGCAGCGTCCCTTATCTCATGCATCAGATAAGGGAAATAGATGAAATTGATGGATTCCTTCCACAGCAGCTTTCGTATCTCTTCCAAATGGTTGATGATGGAAAGATTCAACTGCTCATTGTATCCTTGCTCCACGAAGAACGCATAACCACGCCACTGAGTGGGGAAGTTCCTGAACCTCAGTGTCTTTACATTTCTTGTTCTACCAGCCATATTTCTTACTTAATTTTCTCTATCAAGATATCTTTCCATTGCCCATATAGGTCATAAAGGTCTAACTGAGAAAATATCTCTGTATATGTATCCTTAACAATAAGGAAATTGCCACCTCCCATATAGTATGATTGCCAACCTTCAGGTGGCGTGGTACGGAATAAATCGCAGTCGCATGCCTGGAGGGTAGGGCAAAGCAATATGGCTTGTTCCCAACTGATGGTATAAGCAAAATTGGTGTGATATAGCTTGCCATCGGAAGTCACCATCCAAAGTCCACCCCCTTCTCCTTGCGCCCCTTCTCCTGCAAAGGAGAATGCGATAATGTCAAGATGTAGGTAATCCTTATAATTTTCAGAATTGATTTCTATTACATTCATAATCTTATCGAATTATATATTCGCAGCAAATATACGACAAATAGCAAGAATTGCCAAATATTCTGTGATATTTTTTATTTTTCTTTTCGATTTTTTGCCCGATGTACGAGATAGATGCCCAGGGCTAACCAGAATGCTGGCCCAAACACACTGTTGCCATTGATGGCAGCACCTAGAAAGGAGACACTGTCTAGGATGACGCAAAACCAGCCGAATCCTTTCATAATTTCTGTTCCTTTTTGACCTCAATCTCTGTTTCGTCCAATTTCTTGGAGCATAATACTGCTATCAGTCCAATAATGGCATTGATGAGTGATAAGCCGAATGCCCAACCAAATCCTATCTTTCTCTTTCTGCCGAGGCAGCCGATGCCGAATGCTATCGCAACCGCAATTACAAATAATACTAATCTGTCCATACTCTAGTTCGTTTGAAAATTTTGGGGGCAAAGATAGTGTAAAATCTGATAATCAGCAAATCTTTTAGCTCCACAAGCCTTGTGGAGGTGTGCTTTTCTCTAGGTAATACATCTGTTTTCAAGAAAAGAACTAACTTTGCCATCTCATAAAGTATTAATTTAAAAAGGTTATAACTATGGTGATACCATTTTTATCAATATCTCATCATGTAAGAATTGCAATGTCAAGTCTGTTGCTTCTATTGACAAATGTAGCTTACGCAGGGGTTGACTGGACGAGATATGATGATGCTCCAACTCTTTTCTTGGGTTGGGAAACTTCTTTCTATTTTGCTATAGCAGCGATTGTGTTGCTTGGCTTGTCTTGGATATTGACAGATCGCTTTAAAGGAAAAAATGGAACCCCAGAAGGAGGTATTGGTTGTGTTGTTGGCTTGCTAAATTCAGCAATGATTATATGTGCAATATGTTCGTTTTATCTCTTAGTCCCGATAGGAATAGTATATTTTTTGTTAAAAGGCAACAAGAAAAAGTAACAGAAAAGATATTTTTCGTACCTTTGGAGTAGATTTGGCAATAACTGAGTCTAAAGTTGGTAAGAATAGAAAAAGTCGATGTTATGAATAAGAAAGCAATTATCGTTATAGCATTGTTTTTCTTTATCGGAAATGCAATAGCAGTACGCCATGTTGGGTATGACACAGAAGTTTGTGGAGCTAATACAATGGTATCAGACGAAGATGATTATCAGAAGGAAATCATCGCAAAATTTGGTGACTTGTATTTTGATTCATCAGAAAATCCAGAGGAGACAACTTCTGGGATGGCAATGTGGTGTACTCAACAAGAGAAACGATACAAGAACAATATAGCAGTTTATTCTGCTAAGCTGAGTAGCCTGCCATTGCAGCCAATATTGAAAGACTGCATTAAGCAGGAGACTGATTGCTGGAACAAGTTGCAGGCTTCGCTTAATAAGTTTGATGCCATGTATCTCAGATTGTGTTATTATACTGGTGGTACGATGGGGAATATCTGTCAAGCAGATGCGCCTATGAACATCGCCTTTATTCGGATGTCTTGCCTGGAGGATGATTATGATTTGTTCGCCAATAAGCAAAAGCCTACATATTTAATGATGAAGGTTATTGATACTTCGGTTTGGAGTAAGGAGCTACAGGAGGATTTAGCCACTGTAAAATACGAAACTCAAGACAAAGAGTTGATTAAGTCTTATGGTAGTGCATCAGAATACAAACAACTCTATTGTCAACTGGAGAAGTATGCAATTGATACCAAGACTTTGCTGGCGGGATGGGTGACTCAACGTAGAAATGCAGAGCAACTTCTTTCAGACTCACAACAAGGCAATTACAGAAATCATACACTGATGGTTGTCAATGCCTTGGCATATCATTTATATAATAATAGAACGTTTGGGGAATAGTATGTGTTCTACATATTTATACTAGAGTATAAGCTTGATGTGTAAATATACTTCACAAATATGAATGATTAAGACAATAAAGTGAACAAAATAGCATTCTATATTAAATAAGGTGAAAAGACGAGCGAAGATTTGGTCGTATCGCAAGTCTTTTGTACCTTTGGGGCAAAACAATTAACAGAAAAAGTCAATGCAATATCCTTTGATATCAGAATATGTTAGAGCCATACAAGATGCTAGTAACAATCTTGATGAGTTGGCTTATTTAGTACCAGTGCAAGATGATCATGGTGAGCCATATCGTAGCAGTGGTGCCTTTGCCGTCGTGTTCAAGATGAAAGATGAACAGACAGGGAAATGCTATGCCTTAAAGTGCTTTACTGAAGAACAAGAAGGTAGAGCTGAGGCTTATCGTAATATAGTCGATGTGGAGCAAAGTTTGGAGTTGCTTTTTTATTAATTATCAAAATGTACAATTATGAAGACTTATATAATAAATGAGTTTAGACGTTTAAAGTCTATAGCCAATAAAAAGGATTTTGTTTCTTTTGTGCAAAATTCTGAATGGATGGTTTTTAATGAAGACAAGGATGAAATAGAAAAATTTATCTTTGTTGATAAAGACAATGTATTGATATCCTTTAACGGGAAGTCACAATATGCAAAGTGGCAATTTTTTCCTGTTAATTTTTCTCTTATATTGGATACTAAAAGAGAAAAAATCTTGTTTAATATTCTTTTTTTCAATACAGATATAATTGTGTTAAATATAGATAGCACAAATTGTTTTTGTTTTTTGATTAATACGAAATCTAATAGTTTACAAGATGTTTCGTATGAAAAGATACAATGGTATCTTGTAAAAAAATGCAATATAGATATATTGTCAGAATTACAACGTGAGAAATATAATCTGGAGATAAAAATTAGAAAAGAAAGACAAATAAAACGTGATAAGCTCATACAAAAGCGTAATGATAAGTATTTGTTTATAGGTTTTATTGCTTTTGTCGCAATCCTATTTTTGCTTTTTATTGGAAATGTAATATACAATTATATAGAATATTGGAAAAAGCATCCAAGATTATATACAACAGAAATCAAAAATCGAAAAGCGGTTGATTTAGGGTTAAGTGTGCAATGGGCTTCTTGTAATGTTGGTGCAAACAATCCAGAAGAATCAGGTAATTATTATGGGTGGGGAGAACCTACTGGACAAGACGTTTTTGATGGGAAAGAACTTGTAGGAGATTTAAATAGTCGATTTCCATCACGTGATGCGGAAACATGTCCACCACTTTATATCACAAATACAAAGTACGATATAGCAAAAGTTAATTGGGGCGGAAAATGGCGTATGCCTACAAAAAAAGAATGTAGAGAACTTATTACAAAATGTAAGATTTATCTCACAGAATTAAATGGTAAAAAGGTGGCGAAAATAATAGGACCAAATAATAATTATATAATTCTTCCATCAGCAGGGTTTGTTGATGGAACTTCAGGAAATTGGATTTTGAAAGATAATGAATATTCAATATATTTATATACAGGTCAATTGTATTTTAATAACTGTTATCAATTTAATGACGATAATCCTGCTGCATATTTATTTATTGGTGAAACATACAATGACAATATGGATTTTGTTAGAAAAAGTAAAATAGATTGTATTGAAAGATATAGAATGCTTCAAGTTAGAGCTGTATGCGATTACGATAATTAGAAAATAATTCGACCTATATGGTTGAATTATTTTTGGAGCACATTTTAATTATAAAGACATGAATGAAAATCATTATTTTAATGGTCTTTTTATGAGGAAGAACTTGTGTTATTCCTCAAATGTTGCTCTTCGAAAAGAATATTATTATTGCATACAAAGCGTGTGTGGAAAAGCGTATTTAGAACGATATATTTTTCGTGGGAAGAGATGGCTCTGTTAGAATGAGCTATCTCTTCTTCGTTGGAGAATTTGTCTATATTTTAACAATTAAAAATTATGAGTGTGAAAACGATAAAAAAAAATCTGATATGTATTTTGGGGATAATCATTCTACTTTTCCCTACTTTTATGTGTATAAAATCAGTTGCAGCAATTAATGATTTTGCCAATTGGGGTATTTGGGGAAATTGGATTAGTGGACTAGTTAGTTGCTTAGCTGCAATATTAATGTGGCAAATATTCAAAAAGCAGGATGATAGGATTTCAAAAAATCAAGTTGTAACTATCTTTTTTGATATGTTAAGGACATTTCGTGAAATTCGTACAGTAAACATTAATAAAGAGATTGATCAATTTGTTGAGGAATATAATGGTCATTTTATATTGAATGTTCGAATAGAAAAACTCAATATTGCTAATATCAAATCAATAATGAAACTGTATATGGAAATTCACGAAAAAGGAAAATCCTTTCATTCATACTTTAGATATATAGAACAAATAGCTATTTATATAGATGATTATGAAAACCAACTAGATGAATCCAGTAAGAAAAAGTATGCAAAGCTTTTTATCGCATTACTTTCTCCAAATGAAATTCTCGTGATAAAGTTAAGAATATTTGTTGGTCAATATGAGGAATTTCGAATAACGACATTAGGTAAATTGTTGTTAGAGGATACAACAATAAGTGATAAATGTTGTTTAAATGATGTTATGGAAGTACTTTCTATGAATCTAGATATTCTGCCATTTAATATAAGTAAAAGGGCTAATGAAATAGATTTTGGAGATACGGATGTTTCTGGAATGAATTTTCTTGATGCATACAAATATTTTTTTGAATAATAAATGATTCAATACTCTTTGATGTTAGAATATGTTAGATTCGTACACGTACAAGATGCTAGCAACAATCTTGAAAAATTAGCTCATTTGGTACCAGTACTAGATTATCATGGAGAATCATATCATAGCAGTAAGGGCTTTGCTATCTCTCCATTGCAAAAAACGTCAGAAACATTGAGGTTTAATTTCAAGAACGACGTCATTGATAAATTAATTCAAGCATCAGATAATCAATTAACTTTTGAGGAATATCTCAAAGGATTATATCACCAAGGAGTGATTGATATGGATGACTTTACGATTTGTTGGTTGTATGAATAGAAAAATATGGAAAATGAAATTATAAAAGAAAGATTCTTCGGTACCATCTTCGGACAAGCTGTAGGAGATGCCTTGGGACTGAGCACGGAGTTTATGTCCAAGCAAGAGGTGGATCGTTTTTATCCTAATGGGATAGAGGACTATTCACAAATCGTGCAGGATGATCATCGTCGTCGTTGGCAAAGAGGCGATTGGACTGATGATACCGATATGATGCTGTGTATCTTAGATTCCTTTGTGGCTTGTCAAAAGGTAGATGTTCTTGATATTGCCAGAAGGTTTAAGGAATGGATGATGAACGGGGGCATGGGAATTGGTCGGCATACCTATAATGTAATGGCTCTTGGCGACTATACTTCGAATCCACAGAAGGCTGCAGAGATTATCTGGAAGATGGGAAAGAAAAAAGCTGCAGCTAATGGAGCCGTCATGAGAACTTCGGTGGTAGGACTTTTGAAGGACAATGTGGCTAATAATGCAGAGAATATCTGTAAGCTAACTCATTTTGATCCACGCTGTGTGGGTTCTTGCGTTATCGTCTCTTCTATCATACATGCTCTTGTCTTTGAAGACAGGATATTGGATTATGAAGAGGTGATTGGCATAGCCAAACAATATGATGAACGAATCGTTCCATTTGTTGACTTGGCATATTATGAAGGTCTGGATTCTTTGTGCCTGGATGATGAAAAGAGTATGGGATATACGCTCAGAACTTTAGGGGCTGCCCTATGGGCTTATTGGCATGCAACCTCGTATAAAGAGGGTATTCTGAAGATTGTTTTATCAGGAGGAGATGCGGATACAAATGCAGCAGTAGCAGGAGCTATCCTGGGTGCTAAATTTGGAATAGACCAAATTCCTGAAGAATGGAAAAGTGGTCTTCTCCATGCTTCTATGCTCCATGATAAGGTGCAGAATTTCTACGCAATGTATCGCTAAAAGAAAGGATTCGATAATGAATGTGATGCAATTGGATACTGATATTTATAATAGCTTGGGCGTACTTTCTAATGACGAGAGCTATTTGGAAGAAGCTCTTGCTAGTATCAATCAGGCCTTTACGGAATTGAAGCTTCATCGCGAAGGAAAAATGGATTTTATTCCTGCGGAGGATTTGCTTAATGAGTTATAGGATAGAGGTTGCACCTGAGTTTGCCCGTAGATAGAAGAATTTAAGTAAGCGCAGTCTGCATTAGAGCATAATAACGCAGAATCCTGCCGGCATTACTGCCAGCAGGACTCACTTTCAAAAACCGAACCTAAAAGTCTACCTTGTAATTTCTATCTATGCAATATCTATTGTAACCTGAATAAGTCTAACAACTAAGAACTATGGCAGTAGAACAAATGGAAAAATAAAAAAATATTGAATTATAGTTAATTTGAGTTTGAAATCATTGTAGTTTAAAGTAAAACTATTATATTTGTGGCTGATAGATTTCGAATCTGTATCATAGATATTGGTTCTAGAGATTATGGTATAAATATAGTAATTTTAAATGATAACATTATGAAAATGAAACGAACATTTATTACTGCATTCTTTGCGATGTTACTTGTAGTTTTTTCAGTTTCATGCAGCAGTGAAGAGAAAGAGTTTGATTATGCAGCATTGCCGATGTCGGCACAGCTGTTTGTAAAGCAATATTTTGCTGATGCATCATGCAGCCGTGTGGAAAAGGAGAAAGATAATGGCTTTTGGGAATATGAAGTATTGCTCAGTGATGGCTCTAAAGTGGAGTTTAATGAGAAGGGAGAGTGGACGAGTGTTGAGTGCAAATACTCTGAGATCCCTGTAGGCATTATTCCTACTGTCATAGCTGAGGATATTGCAAAGAAATATCCTGATTTGAAGCCTTACAAAATTGAAAAAGAGGTTGGCGGATATGAAATTGATATTCCTGGCTACGATCTCTATTACAGCAATAACGGTATATTCATACGTGCTAAAATTGACAAATAACAGAAGAGGGTGTGTCATGGCTTTATGACACACCCTCATGCAGTTCTGGTACTTACTATAACAGCTCTCTTGCTATCCAGGCACAGGCTTCGGCATCTATTCCGGTTCGGACTTGATGAGGCTGTAGTAGCTGTCTGCAATCTCGCCGTCCCTCACTATCACAATGCCCACCGAGCAGACACTTGTACGCTGCTGGTTGGCCGTTTCGAAATTTATCGCTGCAAAATCTTTCATAGAATTATCATTTTTGTGCCTTATATATTATGGTGTTACTCTGAGGAAATATAGGCTATCCTATTTCTCCCATCAGCCATCTTAGGGCATTGATTCTCTTGATACCGTTGTAATCGGCAGTAGGGTCTTCATCAAGTGTAAGGATATACTTAGGATATTGGTCATTGATCTGCTGCAGAGATGCCAATTCACGTTTTAAGGTAGTCTCATCTCTAACGGTAGCAGCTACCTGATAATACGTGATATTGTTTTCATCAATCGCTACAAAATCTACTTCCAGATTATCCATCTTTCCTATATATACTTTCTGCTGGCGATGGAGTAGTTCCAGATAAACGATGTTCTCCAGGATGCGGCCGGCATCGAATGAGCGGGAACCTAGGAGCATTCTTCTCAAACCGATATCTACTAGATAATATTTACCCAATGTCTTGAGCAGCTGCTTACCCTTGATGTTGTATCTTTTGGTTTCATATACGAAGAAGGTTTCGCAGAGTGCGGTCAGATATCGTTCTACGGTTTTCTGGTCTATTTTCCTTCCATCGGCAGTCATGATGTCGGCTATGCGCTTGGTGGATAGGATGTTGCCGATATTGTCGGCTGTGAAACGGATAACGCTTTCCAGCATCATGACATCGGGTAACTTCTTCCTGCTCATGATATCCTTTACTACAATGGTGTTATATACGCCATTCAGGTAGTCGCTGATTTCTGCGGGAGTATCCAGTTCAAGGGTATATGGAAAACTGCTCCTTGTGATGTAGTCTGTATAGGCTTTGGGAAGATTGTCGGTTCCTCCGATACCTTCAACATACTCTCTGAATGAAAGGGGAAGCATTGCGATTTCCACATATCTTCCGGATAGTAACGTGGCGATTTCGCTTGACAGCATATAGGCATTCGACCCCGTAATATAGAGATCTACTGTTGGCTTCAGGTTGAGGCTGTTGATGATGTCTGGGAAATCTTCCACATGTTGTATCTCATCAAAGAAGATATAAGTCATCTTGTCTTGATGAATTAATGGCTTGATATAAGCGTATAAGTTATGTGGATTACGAAGTTCATAGAAGTCGTAATCCTCGAAATTGAGATAGATGATTTGGTCGGCACTGACACCTTGCCTCTTAAGCCAGTCACGATAAATCTCCATAATGGTGGATTTACCGCAACGGCGAATGCCGGTTATCACTTTGATAAGAGACTTGTCTTTGAAAGCGATCAGTTTATTGAGATATTCCGTTCTTTCTATTCGTTTCATATCATTTCATTGCTCTTTGATTATATATTTGCTGCGAAGATACTATTTTTTTAGGATAAATCATCCTAAAAGTAGAATATTTAAGAAAGTTTTAGGATGAATCGTCCTAAAACTTTTGAAATTAGAGAAGTTTTAGGATGAATCGTCCTAAAACTTTTTATCTATCCCCATATTTAGGTATTTCTGCGAAACCATCATTTTTAGGTATTGCAGATGATGGAAAAAGGATGTATCTTTGCACCCGAAAATAAATGTAACTAAAAGTAAGATAGACAAATGAAAACAACAATCGTAATTTATGGCTCTTCTACTGGCTCATGCCAGTCGATTGCCGAAACCATCGCCTCTAAGTTGGGCGTGGAAGCTGTAGATGTAGCTAACATCGATGACGCTACTATCGCAAGTCATGAAAATCTTCTTCTCGGTACTTCTACCTGGGGTGCCGGTGAGATGCAGGATGACTGGTATGATGGCGTGAAGACATTGAAGAGTGCCGGCTTGGCTGGCAAGACTGTGGCCCTGTTTGGTTGTGGCGACAGCGAGTCTTACCCTGATACATTCTGTGGCGGCATGAAGGAACTCTACGATGCTGCCGTTGAGGCTGGTGCTACCATATTGCCTGGTGTTTCTACAGACGGATACACCTATGATGACAGTGAGGCAATTGATGGCGACAAGTTCCTGGGACTCGCACTCGACGAGGTGAACGAGGACGACAAGACAGAGGAGCGTATCGATGCCTGGCTCGAGGGCATCAAGCCAGCGTTATAATTTTACAAAAATATTTTTCAAGAATTGGAGAATGATGGAATTCTCTGATTCTTGGTTTAAAAACAGATAAATTCGGATAGTATGCAGCAGGAAATCGCAACACCAGTAGATTTGAAGGTTCTGATGAATCATATATATGAATATAAGAAGGGCGTGCGCCGCATGGTGCTCTACACCTTCAACAAGAAATATGAGTCTTTTGCCATAACTAGATTAGAGCGTCAGAACATTGATTATATCATCCAGCCGGTTGGCAACGACCGTCTGAATCTCTTCTTTGGTAAGAAAGAATGTCTGGATGCTATCCGCATGATAATCACCAAACCGTTGTGCCAGCTTACGCCGGAGGAGGATTTCATCTTGGGTGCCATGCTGGGATATGACATCTGTGCCCAATGCGAACGCTATTGTGAGCGCAAGAAGAAGGTTTGCTAAGCTTTTCTTTCATCTTCGTAATGTTTTATGTTTATAAGTAGAAAGAGCGTGATTGCCGTAATGGTGATTACGCTCTTTCTGCATATTTCGGAATAATTCCTCTTTTTGAGGGCTAAAATGAAAGCAAAAGTCCTGAAAACACTACTTATTTATTAGTACTGACTATATCAATGCGTTTAATCTGATACCAACTTCTAAGTATAAAAAATGTGAAAATCACAATTTCTCGGTATTGTACAATTTCTAAATAAGTCTTACCTTTGCAGCCCGAAAAAAGGAATAGATATGAAAAAAGGATTAGGAAAAATCAGAAAGATTAAAAAGAAACACATCTTCCTGGCCTTATTGGCCGTGATTGTTCTGGGAGGTCTGGCGAAGGCTTACTCTGCCTGGGTGGGTACTACTCGCATCGCTTTCCTCAACTGTCAGGCTATTGCGCTGGGACAGATTTCGCATGCCAACGACAATGCGATGATTAAACTGAGTGAGATCACAACCGATGATTTCGATCATCTGGATGATTACGATATGATTATCGTGAATGGTATGGGACTCCGAATTGACGAGAACCAGCGCAAGCAGTTGGAAGAGGCTTCCTACAAGGTGCCGACCCTGACTCATGCTGCTACCAACCCTGCCAACAATATCGTATCGGTAGATAACTTCGATGCTGATTATCTGATGCAGTACATCGAGAATGGCAGCAAGAAGAATTATCACAGTATGCTCGCTTACATCCGTAAGTTTATCGACGGAAAGAAGTTCATGGCTCCAGAACCGGAACGTGTGGATGAGCGACCAAACTATCTCCTGACTCATTTCGACCCGAAGGATGAGAAGGGTGATGAACTGGGCTTTAACAGCATCCGCGAATATAATGCCTTCCTGGCAAAGAACGGTTTATATAAAAAAGGTGCTCCTACCATCTTGCTTACTGGTTTTATGGGTGCGGCTCCTGATATGGAAAAAGCTTTCGAGAAGAAGGGATTCATGGTGTATCGCATCAACCAGCTGCAGAGCTTTATCGCCGGTCATCATGCCGACAGCATTCAGGCGAATGCCGTAGTGAATATGGCGCATGGCAGACTGGGCGATTACTTTGTAGAATTCTTGAAGCAGAAGAATATTCCACTGTTCTCACCTCTTAATATCAACCGTTTGACCACCGATTGGGAGAACGACAAGCAGGGAATGAACGGCGGTTTCATGTCGCAGAGCATCGTGACTCCGGAGATTGATGGTGCCATCCGCCCATACGTGGTTTTCGGACAGCGCATCAATAAGGAGGGCTTGCAGGAGGTTTACGGCATCCCAGACAGAATGGAGAGTTTCGTGGAGAGCGTGCAGGGCTATGTGAATCTGAAGAACAAGAAGAACAGCAGCAAGCGCATCGCCATCTTCTACTTCAAGGGTCCCGGTCAGAATGCACTCACCGCTTCGGGAATGGAAGTGGTTCCATCGCTCTACAATCTCCTGGTTCGCTTGAAGAATGAGGGATACAATGTAGGCAAGTTGCCAGCCAATCCTCAGGAACTGGCAAAGATGATCCAGGCTCAGGGTGCCGTCTTCGGAACCTATGCAGAGGGAGCCTATACCCAATTCCTCCAGTCTGGACATCCAGCCTTGGTAACCGCCCAGCAGTTTGCCGGATGGACCCAGAAGGCTTTGTCTAAGAAGATGATCAAGGAGATGAATCAGCTCTATGGTTCCTTCCCTGGCAAATATATGGCTACCGATGACGGTAAGTTGGCAGTGGCAAGACTGCAGTTTGGTAATGTGGCTCTGCTTCCACAGGTGATGGCAGGCGTGGGAGGCGACTCCTTCAAGATTGTGCATGGCACCGACCAGGCACCTCCTTACACCTATGTTGCCTCTTATCTCTGGGCTCGTTATGGTTTCAGTGCCGATGCGCTTATCCATTTCGGAACCCACGGCTCACTGGAATATACTCCGAGAAAGCAGGTGGCACTCGACAGCAACGACTGGAGTGACCGATTGATTGGTGTGGTTCCACATCTTTATATATATACTATCGGCAATGTGGGCGAGGCGATGATTGCCAAGCGCCGCACCTATGCCCAGACCCAGAGCTATCTCACCCCTCCTTTCAAGGAGAGCGAGTTGCGACAGACCTATAAGCAGTTGAGCGATGCCATCCAGTCATACGAGAAGAAGGCATCTGCCGAACAGTCACTCAAGGTGAAGGCGCTGACCGTGAAGATGGGAATCGCCCGAGAACTGGGACTCGATGCCAAGCAGATGAACAAGCCTTATTCTGCAGATGAAATCGCGAGAGTAGAGAACTTTGCGGAAGAGTTGGCAAACGAGAAGATTACCGGCAAGCTCTATACTTTGGGTGTGCCATACGATAATGATGATGTCCGTACCAGTGTCTATGCGATGGCTACAGATCCTATTGCCTACGGAATGCTGGCAGTAGATAAGCTGAAAGGTCGTGCCCAGGAGGGTGTGGAGAAGCACAAGCAGCTTTTCGACCGTCTCTATCTGAGCAAGGCACGCAATACCGTGACCCAGCTTCTGGGTTCAGCCTCGGTTTCTGATGAATACATCTGCCGTTATGTAGGAATCACTCCTGCCGAACTCCAGATGGCTCGTAAGGTAGAGGCGATGCAGGCTGCTCCGGATCCTATCCAGATGATGATGCAGATGGCAGACCAGATGGGTGGAGCGAAGGAGGCGAAGCCGAAGAAGGTGGACCACCGTACGGTAAGCGAGCTCCGTGCTGCCAAGGTTTCTCATAAGAAGAAAATTCCGCAGATGAGTCGTGAGGCTTTTGAGAAGATGGAGCAGACCGGTCGCTTCCCTGACAAGATGATGGAAGCCATCAAGAAGGGACAGAAATGGTATCAGGAGGATTTGAAGAAGGCGAAGATGGCGAAAGCCGGCAAGGGCAAAGCATCTCAGAAATCTTCTAAAGATAAGGGTATGATGATGTCGAAAGTACCTAAATATACCCGTCAGCAGATTCATCTGGCTCAGGCGATTACTACCGTAGAGCATGCCTTGCAGAATGTGGGCAAGTATTCGGAGGCGCTCCGTCAGAGTCCGCTCAACGAGATGTCTTCTCTGATGAATGCCCTGAATGGCGGCTTTACTGCTCCATCTCCTGGTGGTGATCTGATTGTGAATCCGAACACTCTGCCTACCGGTAGAAACCTCTTCTCCATCAATGTGGAGAATACGCCATCGGAGGATGCCTGGGAGAAGGCAAAGGAACTTTGCGACAATACCATCAAGATGTATTGCGAGCGACATAAGGGTGAATATCCTCGTAAGGTAAGCTATACGCTCTGGAGTAGCGAGTTTATCGAAACAGAGGGTGCTACCATCGCTCAGATTCTCTATATGCTCGGTGTAGAACCGGTAAGAGATGCCTTCGGTCGTGTTACCGATCTGCGTCTCATTCCATCCAAGCAGTTGGGCCGTCCTCGCATCGATGTCGTGGTTCAGACTTCCGGTCAGCTCCGCGACCTGGCAGCATCCCGTCTCTTCCTCATCAACAAGGCGATAGAGATGGCGGCAAATGCCAAGGGTGACAAGTACGACAACCTGGTGAAAGCCGGTGTTACCGAATCGGAACGAGTGCTCGTAGAGAAGGGTATGTCGCCAAAGGAGGCACGCGAGGTGAGTATGTATCGAGTGTTTGGTGGCGTAAACGGCAACTATGGTACCGGTATCCAGGAGATGGTAACCGCAGGCGACCGCTGGGATAAGGAGAGTCAGATTGCCGAGGTCTATATGAACAATATGGGTGCCTACTACGGTGATGAGAAGAACTGGGAGACCGTTCGCAAGGCTGCTTTCGAGGCAGCGCTGACCCGTACTGATGTGGTAGTTCAGCCACGACAGAGCAATACTTGGGGTGCCTTGAGTCTCGACCACGTATATGAGTTTATGGGAGGTATGAACCTCGCAGTCCGCAACGTAACCGGTAAGGATCCGGATGCTTATCTCGCCGACTATCGCAACCATAGCAATATGAGAATGCAGGAGGTGAAGGAGGCTATCGGCATCGAGGGCAGAACCACCATCTTCAATCCAGCCTATATCAAGGAGAAGATGAAGGGTGGAGCCAGCAGTGCCAGCACATTCGCCGAAATCGTAACCAATACCTACGGTTGGAATGTGATGAAGCCAAAGGCTATCGACAAGGAGATGTGGGACGAGATCTATAATGTATATGTCAAGGACAAGTACAATCTCGGCACCAAGGAGTTCTTCGACAAGCAGAATCCGGCAGCGCTGATGGAGATGACTGCCGTGATGATGGAGAGTGCCCGCAAGGGAATGTGGAAGGCTACTCCTCAGCAGCTCAAGGACATCGCCAAGCTTCATACCGAGACGGTGAACAAGTATAAGCCTTCATGCTCCGGTTTCGTCTGCGACAATGCCAAGTTGCGCACCTATATAGCCAGCAAGACCGATGCTGCTTCTGCCAAGGAATATCAGCAGAATGTAGAGCAGATCCGCGATGCTGAGGCTGCGAAGAACAGCAGCGACAAGGGTATGGTGATGAAGAAGGAGACGCTGAATGAGGATGCTCAGAAGACCACCACTGTGGTGAGCGGCATCGTAGTAGGTGTCATCGTCATCGTAGCATTCGTTGTGCTCGCAGTATATTTGCGACGTCGTCGCAAAATGATGAGTGAAGAATAATTCAACACTTAACAGTGAAGAATAATTCAACATTTAACATTCAACATTTTAAAAAAAGTGGAGACATTAGTTTTAGTAATGATGATATTGGTTTGCTTCAGTTTTGTGCTGAAGCAGACCTTCCACGGAGTGAAGGAGATTATGATCATCTCGGTGCTCGTAGCCTTCTTCGTGGGAATGACCTGGCCATTCGCCATTGAGCAGTCGAAGACGCAGATTGCGGCTTGGATAGCCGACCAGAAGCTGATGCTCGATATGGCGGTGCTGCTGAGTATTGACGTGGCACTCACGATGCTTTTCTGTGTGCACCACGTAGATCTGAAGACTTCGGAACATGTGAGTCGCCGCAAATGGGTGTTCTTCATCTTCCTGAAGTATTTCCCGGGTTTGCTGGTTTTCCCAGTGCTGTTCAGCGTTCTGGTGATGACCATCTTCCTGCTTCCCGGCGTATCGTTCCAGGTAGTGGCATGGGTGCTTGCCGTAGTGCTGCTGGTCTTGACTCCGGTATTCACCTACGGTTTGAGATGGCTCTTGCCGGAGCGACCAATCCGCTTGGAACTGCTCTTCCTGGTAGAGGTGCTGCTCGGATTGATGGGCATCATCGGTACGGTGAATGGCAGGACAGCGGTGGCAGGATTCAACAGTTTCGATGCCCTCTCGCTTCTCGGCGTCATCGCCATCGTCATCGTAGGAATGGCGATAGGATGGGGCTGCTATCGCATCAAGATGCAGCGCTTATCACAGAAACTGTAAAGGCGCAAGCCCCAACTTAACATTCAACATTCAACATTTAACATTATAAAAAAGATGAATTACATATCAGACGTATTGTTTTGGATTTCCACAGGCATGCTGGTTCCTGTGATTATTTTGTTAATTTTCTTCTTCCTCAGAGCCTTGCTGCTCCTTGGAGGTTTCTTCGGACAGTATCTTGTAAAGCGCAAGTCGGGTGCGGAGATTCGTGAACAGATGAACACCCTGACGCTCGATAACATCGATACCCTGGGCGATCGCTTGCCAAAGAACAAGCAGGCTGTCATCGTTTCCTATATGAAGAAACTCGTGGACAACCGTCAGAGCAAGGCGCAGGTAAACCGCATCCTCGACCAGTATGCCCAGTTTGTTGAGAAGGATCTTTCTCTTCCATCTACTCTTCTGAAGATGGGTCCGATGCTCGGACTGATGGGTACCTTGATTCCGATGGGTCCTGCCCTGGTAGGTCTTTCTACCGGTGATATTGCTTCGATGGCTTACAATATGCAGGTGGCTTTCGCTACCACCGTAGTGGGATTGTTCTCTGCAGCCATCGGTTTCGTAACCAAGCAGACCAAGAACCGCTGGTACACCGAGGATATGAGCAACCTTGAATTTATGGCAGACCTGATTGATGAGAAAAAGTAACTCCTTAACATCTTGAAAAGAATATGAGACAAAGACGCAGAAGTCGTCTCTCGCATGATGGCGAGGATGATGATCCGATGAGCGTAGTGAGCAACCTCTTCGATGTGGCGATGGTATTTGCCCTCGCCCTGATGGTAGCCCTCGTTTCGCGCTATAATATGACGGAAATGTTCAGCAAGGATAACTTCACGATGGTGAAGAACCCTGGCAAGGAGAATATGGAAATCATTACCAAGGATGGACAGAAGATCAATCGCTATACTCCTTCTGAAGACCAGAGCAATAAATCTGGCAACAAGGGAAAGAAAGTGGGCATCGCTTACCAGCTGGAGAATGGCGAAATCATCTATGTTCCGGAAGATAAATAAGCGGGGATTGCAAATCCCCTTAAACAGGGAAACGGGGATTACAAATCCCCTTGAACTAGCGGGGATTGCAAATCCCCTTAAACAGAAAATATTATTGTAACTAAAAGAAAAATAAAGAAAAATGAAAAAGTTTAAGACAATGATGGCCATGATGTTGGCTTTGGTTTCTATGTGTGTAGCATTCAGCTCTTGCAGCAGTGATGATGATGATACAGTGGCAGCTGCCAAGGAGATTGCTGGTACATACACCAGCAGCCTGGATATGACCGTAATGGGTCAGGCTTCTACATACGAGAATCTTACCATGAAGATTGAGGCGGTAGATGATGCTACAGTCAAGGTTACATTGCCAGCTTGCGGAGAGGGTATGATGGCTCTTCCTGCTCTGGAGGTTCCTGCTGTAAAGGTTTCCGGTTCTAACGGTGCTTATGCATTCGCTCAGGAGAACTATGCAGGTACTATTACCGTGAATGGTGCAGAGAAGAAGTACACTGTTACTTTGCAGGGTACATTGAAGGACAAAACCCTGACCGTCAACTATTCTGTGCAGTATGGCAAGATGCCTATGCCAATGATTGGTAAGTTTGTTTGTACAAAATAAGAAGATTGTTTCAGGATAAGCTTTGATATAACTCGATGAAACAAAAGATATTCGCACTATTCCTGATCCTTTGCGGATTGTGCCTGAATCTGAAAGCCGAAACCCAGGGCGATGTCGTGGGTAGGGTGCTCGATGATTCGGGCGCACCTCTGGCGGGTGCTACCGTCCAGATTTTGCATGCAAAGGATGGGGTAACAACTGATGAAGACGGATATTTCCGCATTCCTTACAGCAAGGATGGAGCGGTGAGAGTGAAGGTGAGCTTTGTGGGCTATCAGACTCAGACTTTCGTACTGAAAGCGGATGAGAGAAAAGGTGAGCAGCATGTGCTTCGCCTTCAACCGGATGCTACAGCCCTCGATCAGGTGGTAGTTACCGCAACCCGAACTCCGAAGGCTTTGAAGGATGCTCCTGTGGTAACCCGTCTGATTACCGCCAATGATATCAAGATAGCTGATGCTACCAATATCCAGGACCTCCTCACCGAGCAGATGCCGGGTCTGGAATTTGGCTATGCCATGAATCAGGAGACTTCTCTCAATATGAATGGTTTCGGTGGAAACGCCGTGCTCTTCCTCGTAGATGGCGAGCGATTGGCTGGTGAAACCATGGATAATGTAGATTATAGTCGTCTGAACTTGGATAATGTAGGACGTATCGAGATAGTAAAGGGTGCTGCTTCGGCGCTCTATGGTGCCAATGCCGTAGCCGGAGTTGTCAACATCATCTCCCGTGAAAACAGCGAACCTTGGACTGCCAATGTCAATACCCGCTACAACGACTTCAACAAGGAGTGGCGCCATGGTGGAAGCTTCAGCTTCAATGCCGGAAAGTGGAATTCGCAGACCAGCATCCAGCGCACCACATCAGATGAGGTTCAGCTTACCAGTCCTTTCGATACTGAATCCAATATCCTTCATATCTATGGTGGAGAGACCTTCAATGTGAAGGAGCGTCTTACTTACAAGTTCTCTGATAAGGTAAAACTGATAGGTCGTGGCGGTTATTTCAATCGTATCAGCAAGCGCAGCAACTATGATGATCATTACATGGATTATTCTGCCGGACTGAAGACCATGATGAATCTTTCGGAGAATGATAATCTGGAGATTTCTTACGGCTTCGACCAGTATGACAAGGCTCGATATGTGAATGATGAACGTACTCACGACCACGATTATACCAACCGTCAGAACACCGTCCGTGCCCTCTATTCCCATATCTTCGGCAAGAATACATTGACGGTAGGTGCAGATTTCCTGAACGATTATCTTACCACCTATCAGTTTGAGGATAATGAATCAAAGAATCAGAATTCATGTGATGCCTTCGCCCAGTTCGATTACAATCCTTTGCAGTGGTTGAACATCGTGGCAAGTCTTCGTCATGATTACTTCTCTGCATCCAGCCAGCATGCCACTACCGGCCGTCTGGCTCTGATGACCAAGTGGAAGGGTTTCTCCATCCGTGCCAACTATGCCGGCGGATTCCGTGCCCCAACGCTTAAGGAGATGTATATGAACTTTGATATGGCGGGCATGCAGATGATTTACGGTAATCCGGATCTGAAGCCGGAGAAGAGCGACAACTACAACCTGGCGCTGGAGCATACCGGAAGGGTGAAGAATGCTGGCTTCTTTACCGGTCAGTATAGTCTTACCCTGATGGGCTATTATAATAAGTATGATAAGCGCATCACTACCGAGGATTATGCCGATTATACCCCGGGAACCGGTCAGCCGGATGTGGCTTCCCGTTATTGCAACGAGGATGGAGTAGAGGTGAGCGGCATCGACTTCAGTGCCCAGTACCGTTCGGATATGGGACTCGGTGTGAAACTCGACTACAGCTATCTCCATGTGGGTGGCAGAAGTGTAGATTCCCAGTTCTCCCAGCCTCGTCCTCATACCGCCACCTGGCGTCTCGACTACGATCGCCAGCTCTGTTCGTTCTATCGCATCAATGCCGCTCTGTCAGGCAGATACCTGTCAGCTCCTGATACGAACATCAAGAAGCATGACAGCAGTTATCAGTTGTGGAAGTTCACGCTTCAGCAGCGATTCCTGGATGCCGTCAATCTGAATTTCACGGTAGATAATCTTTTCGGTTATACGCCTAAGAACTATTATTGGAGTTCTGCGATGACCACCGGCCGCACCTTCTCAGTAGGTCTTTCTATCGATATCGACCGTTTCGTAAAGGTATTCTAATAAAAATAGCAGGGTGGACCAGTCTTCCATCCTGCTTCTTTTTTATTAATAGCACCGCCCTAACAATATAAAATAGGTAGTTAGGGCGGTGCTATCGCATTTTTAATGTCCGTTTTGGAAACTGATACTGCCCCCATGAGATAGGGGAGGAAGATAGATGAAAACATTGAAAAAACGCCCTAGAAATATCTCTTCTTCATTTTCTTCAAGAAATCCTTGGTGATAGGGAAGCCGGAGGCATCACCTATTACGGAGTCGGTATAACAGAAGGGACAATCGGCTGTAGGCGGCTCATCAGGGAGGTAATTCGTGATTTCGGATGGCGAGAAGATTTCGCCGCAGAAGAAACAACCGCACTTTTCAGACTTCTCTATCTGTTCCTTGTTGCTGAAGCAGCAATCGTGAGCCTGGCGGAAAATCCTGTCTTTCTCCTCCTCTTCTTTCTGCTTTTTCTCAGCCTTTTCCAAATACC
>ENA-OPCT01000013-OPCT01000013.1-human-gut-metagenome-genome-assembly--contig:-NODE-13-length-99659-cov-32.610947_pt1 | contig 99659 bp, 83 predicted proteins | sample MGYA00241572_ERZ501495 | MGnify/ENA primary metagenome ERZ501495 (study PRJEB25962, sample SAMEA2042580) | human gut metagenome | biome: human gut; feature: human-associated habitat; material: faeces... | reverse complement strand
GAGAGGGGGTAAAACATCTTCCTATCCCCCATATTTTGCATTTTTCCGTTAAATAACGTGATAAAATTCTTGGGTTTGCCAACTTTTTATTATCTTTGCTAGCAATTAACAAAATATTGACGTAATAATAGTCCGGAAAGCTAGAAACTACATAATAATAATACTACGATGGAAATTGATAATTTGTTGTTATACAACTATTTAGTATGTATATTTCGTGTGTAAAGTGAAGTCTGTATGTTGGGCTACGAATGGAATATATATTTACTTTTTAAATCATAGCGCTCGCTTTTTATGCATTCTCCCAATACCTGTTTTCAGCGATGAAAAACGGAAAAATTAGAGTTTTCTGATTACATAAACCCGTTTTTTAGCCCATGAATAGCCGATTTTGCCCTTTAATTCATGCCCTCATTGAGCAGCTGATGGAGGAATATCCATTAGCCACGATTCATGGTCATAATGAATTTGCCAACAAAGCCTGTCCCTGCTTTAATGTAAAGAAGGAGTGGGGCTAACAGATAGGGAACGCGCTGCGTTCCCTATTTATACTTATTTCCCGATGCAACATGTGGATGTTGCTGATAGTTAAGCTTTTATCTTTTAAACGGTACAACAACCCTTTTTACAAGTGCAGAGAAAATGAACAACAAATGTAATATGCTTATTCTCAGCCTGTTAGCGATAAAGTTGTACCGTTCCTTTTAGCCTTTTTTTGTAAGATTCTGGAAACAAATGCAATGCATTGTTTCTCAGCCTCTTCCGTTTCTTGTGTTACAGAACGCTTATCTGGTTGCAAAGATACAGATTTATATTGGATTAGAGCAAACTATTATCTTAAAAAATATTATTCCACAGTTGCTTTTTTCGATAATTTTAATCGCACCACTTCATGGATCTTCATGTTGCAATTTATTCAGATATAAATGTAATCCTTACTTCTATCAATTATTTGTCCGGCTCCAATTCCTCTATTGCGCAAATGGCTTGTAGCTCGACCTTTTTAATGTGAGGATAAGTCTTCTTATAATTATCTGTCACATCTTTAAAGATACTCTCACCGTCACTATAGAATGTAGCCAAGACAACTTCTTTTCTCATCTCAATATAGTATAATGTTAATTGACGCAAAGATAATGTTTTAAAGTGACAATGCTGCATAAAAGCCATAGTTTATGCCTGGTTATGCCCTAATTTAGAAAAAATGAAGATAAAGCTATAGCTATAGCAAAGCTACCATTATGCCAACCGATAATCTGATGTTTTATTAAACGTATGCATGAAAGACATATAGTAAGTGATTAAATCGGCAAAAACTGGAAAAATCAATATATTCTGACATATTCATTTCTTTTTGCATAAATAACTTTAAAAATCATCCTTAATGTAAATGATTAGGGATGATTTTCGGCTTTTTTTTGTATTTTTGCTATTAAATATTGTATTATAACGACAATAGTAAACGAAACGGATATGGTGACACAAAGTGAAGCAGCCCTGGAACAGGGACTGATAAAAACACTTCAAGATATGAGTTATGAATATGTCAAGATTGAAGAAGAAACAAATCTTGACCAGAACTTCAAGACTCAACTCGAAAAGCATAATAAGAAAGAACTTGCCCGTCATGGACGTACAAGTTTTACGGATAGTGAATTTGAAAAGATAAAAATTCACTTAGAGGGCGGTACTCGTTTTGAGAAAGCCAAGAAACTGCGAGACCTGTTTCCATTAGAATTGGAAACAGGCGAACGTGTGTGGGTTGAATTTCTCAATCGCCAGCAGTGGTGTCAGAATGAGTTCCAGGTTTCCAACCAGATTACAGTGGAAGGTAGAAAGAAGTGTCGATATGATGTCACAATACTTATCAATGGTTTGCCTTTGGTTCAAATAGAGCTAAAGAAACGTGGCGTGGAGTTAAAGCAAGCTTACAATCAGATACAGCGCTACCACAAGACTTCGTTTCATGGCTTGTTTGACTACATACAGTTGTTTGTGATTTCAAATGGTGTGAACACTCGTTATTTTGCCAATAATCCTAATAGTGGCTACAAGTTCACGTTCAATTGGACAGATGCTGAAAATGTGCCGTTTAATGATCTCTCCAAGTTTGCATTGTTCTTCTTCGACAAATGTACCTTGGGTAAGATGATAAGTAAGTATATCGTTCTGCATGAGGGAGACAAATGCTTGATGGTATTACGTCCATATCAGTATTATGCCGTAGAGAAAATTCTGGATAGGGTGCAGAACTCTAACAAGAATGGTTATATATGGCATACTACTGGTGCCGGTAAGACATTAACTTCATTCAAAGCGGCTCAACTTGTTTCTGAGATTGATGGTATAGACAAGGTGATGTTTGTCGTTGACCGTCACGACCTTGATACGCAAACACAATCAGAGTATGAGGCTTTTGAACCTGGGGCAGTAGATGGTACAGATAACACCTATGAGCTAATAAAGCGATTGAGTGGAAAGTCAAAGATAATCATTACCACCATCCAAAAGTTAAACTGTGCAGTTACTCGTGATGCTTACAACAAGCATTTGCAAGATGTCAAGAACCAGAAGGTAGTGATGATATTCGATGAATGCCACCGCAGTCATTTTGGTGATTGCCATAAGAATATTGTTGGTTTCTTCAAGAACTTACAGATATTTGGCTTTACTGGTACTCCAATATTCTCAGAGAATGCCAAGGGCGAGCATACCACGGCAGAGGTCTTTGGCGAGTGTCTTCATCGTTATTTGATAAAGGATGCTATTGCTGATGAGAATGTACTCGGTTTCCTTGTGGAGTATTATCAAGGTCAAGGCGATGTTGACTTGATGGAAGAACAGCGAATGAAGGAGATTGCTCAATTCATCCTCAACAACTTCAACAAGTCAACATACGATGGTGATTTCAATGCTTTGTTTGCCGTCCAGTCTGTGCCTATGCTTTTGAAGTACTATGACATCTTCAAGTCATTACATCCTAAGATAAGGATAGGTGCTGTGTTCACATACGCAGCAAATGAAAGCCAGGACGATGATAATACAGGTATGAACAATGGATTTATTGACAATACCGTTACGAGTGACAAGCTGCAAACCATCATGGATGATTATAATAATATGTACGGAACTGCTTTTACAACAGACAATTTCAGTGCATATTATGATGACATCAATCTTCGCATGAAGAAGAAACGTGCTGACATGGAACCGTTGGACTTGCTGCTTGTCGTTGGTATGTTCCTTACAGGCTTTGATGCCAAGAAACTAAATACGTTGTATGTTGACAAGAACCTTGAATATCATGGTTTATTGCAGGCTTTCAGTCGTACGAATCGTGTTCTCAATGAGAAAAAGCGATTCGGGAAAGTTGTCTGCTTCCGTAATTTGAAGGACAATGTTGATAGAGCTATCAAGTTGTTCAGCAATACTGACGCTCCTGAGGCATTGGGATTCGTACTTCGTAAACCATTTGCTGATGTAAAGAAAGATTTGGATGAGTTATGCCAGAACTTTAAAGCGCGTTATCCGGACATGGCTTCCATTGACAAGTTGCAGAGTGAATATGACAAGCGCAATTTTATCCTCGCTTTCCGTGATATTATCAGAAAACATTCTGAGATTCAGGTGTATGAAGAGTGGAATGCCGATGATTCATCTTTGGTAATGACAGAGCAGGAATACAACGATTACCGCTCTAAATATCTTGATATGACGATGGGATTCATACAAGATGATGAGGATGACAAGAACGATGACAATGGCAAAGAAGATGAAGGAATGGCGCATGAAGACCCAACAGCAGATATCGACGATATTGATTTCTGTCTGGAGTTGTTGCATAGTGATGTTATTAATGTAGCATATATACTGGAATTGATAGAAGACCTCAATCCTGCAAGCGATGATTATCAGATGAAACGACAGAATATTATCGACACGATGATAAAAGACCCAGCTATGCGCAATAAGGCTAAACTTATCGACCACTTCATCCGTGACAATGTTGATAATGACCAAGCTGGATTTGTAAAGTCGAAAGCTGATGGCAAGATGGATTTGGAGAGTCGTCTGACAACCTATGTTACTCAGGCACGAGCCCATGCGGTTACTTCATTGGCTGCGGAAGTGGGAGTAAGTCAAGATGCACTTATTAAATATGTGCAGGAGTATGATTATTTACATCGGGAAAAGCCAGAAATTTTGCAGAAGGCTATCAAGGAGAAAAAGGGACTGCGTTTCTTGCAGCGTATTCATCTTAAAGAGTCATTGATTTTAAAACTGCGTAAAATTATCGAAACATTCAGTTGGGAATAAAAAAGAAAATTAAAAGAAAAAAATATGAGTGAAGAATTACAACAAAAACTGCGTACGCAACTTTGGACAGTAGCCAATACTTTGCGTGGCAATATGTCTGCCAGTGATTTCATGTATTTCACTTTGGGCTTTATCTTTTATAAGTACTTGTCTGAAAAGATAGAAATGTGTATTGATGCTGAACTTGAAGAGGATGGAAGTAACTTTAAGGAAGCCTGGGCAAGTAATGAGGAAGAACTGAAGGAGGAGTTGAAGAAGTTTTGCATGAATGAACTCGGTTATTTTATCGAGCCAGAATACCTGTATTCTTCTGTAATAGAGGCTATCAATCGCAAGGAGAACATACTTCCACAGCTGGAGCGTTCATTGAAGAAAATAGAGGACAGTACCATTGGACACGATAGTGAAGAGGATTTTGGTGGTTTGTTCTCTGATATAGACCTCGCTTCTCCTAAATTGGGAAAGACCGCAGAGGATAAGAACAATTTGATTAGTGAAGTATTGATTGCTCTTGATGGTATCGACTTCGGCTTAAACGAGGCTTCTGATATTGATATTCTCGGCGATGCCTATGAGTATATGATAGGTCAGTTTGCCGCAGGAGCTGGCAAAAAGGCTGGAGAATTCTACACCCCACAGGAAGTTAGTCAGATTCTTGCAGATATAGTTACTACAGGCAAAACACGCTTGAAAAATGTATATGACCCAACTTGTGGTTCTGGTTCATTGCTTCTCCGTACTGCTCGCAATGGTAAGGCTGATTTGATTTATGGTCAAGAGAAGAACCCTACGACATTCAACCTTGCCCGAATGAACATGTTGCTTCATGGAGTTAAGTTTAGTGACTTCGACATAGAAAATGGAGATACTCTTGAAGATGATGCTTTCCCTGAGGAACAGTTTGATGCGGTGGTAGCTAATCCGCCATTCTCTGCAGCCTGGAGTGCTGCGGAGAAATTTAATAATGATGATAGATTTAGCAAGGCTGGTGTCTTGGCTCCAAAGTCTAAGGCTGACTATGCATTCATACTTCACATGATCCATCATCTTAATGAAGGTGGAACGATGGCATGTGTTGCTCCTCATGGTGTTCTTTTCCGTGGTGCATCAGAAGGTAAGATTCGCCGTTTCCTCATTGAGAAGAAGAACTATATTGACGCCATCATCGGTTTACCTGCCAACATTTTCTATGGTACAAGTATCCCAACTTGTATTATTGTGGTAAAGAAGTGTCGCAAGGATGATGATAATATACTCTTCATAGATGCCAGCAAGGAGTTTGAAAAGATAAAGACACAAAATAAGCTTCGTCCAGAACACATTAAGAAGATAGTTGATACCTATCGTGAGCGCAAGGAAATCGAGAAGTATAGTCATTTGGCAACTTTACAAGAGGTTGCCGACAATGACTATAACCTTAACATTCCTCGTTATGTAGATACGTTCGAGGAAGAAGAGCCTATCGACATTCATGCGGTCATGAACGAAATCAAGGATTTGGAAGCTAAGCGTGCTGACCTCGACAAGCAGATTGATGTATATCTGAAAGAATTGGGGTTAGTTGAGTAGAATATTAAAAGAATATTGATATGAAGGGCGATGCATTATTGTTAAGTAGAGTTATAGCAGGAGGTAGAGTGCAATTTATCATTCCTGTATATCAGCGTAATTATAGTTGGTTAACCGAGAACTGCAATCAGTTGTTCAACGACTTGGTGGATTTGGTTCATTCTGGCAGACCAACTCATTTCTTTGGTTCTATAGTTACATCTCCAGCAGATGGCTATGGCATCAATCGACTTGTCATTGATGGACAGCAACGCCTTACAACAGTTTCGTTGCTGTTATTGGCAGGCATTCATGCCGTAGAAGATGGTAAACTTGAAGGTGATAAAGGAAGTATAGAAGAGGCGAAAGAGGAATTCTTGATGGCAAAGTTTAGTGGTACAGAAAGAAAAATCAAACTTTTACCCATTGAAAATGATATGGAGGCTTACGATAGAATCTTTGAGCATGATGTAGATAATTATGTGAAAGATTCTAAGATGACCCGTAATTATCAATATTTCTATGAGCGTTTGACCAAAGAACCTCATCAGCTTTCGTTTGATGCTTTATTGAATGCTATTGAACGTTTGCAAATTATATCAATAGAATTGGATGGTAATGACCAACCTCAACTTATTTTTGAAAGTCTTAATTCTACAGGCTTGGATTTGACAGGTGCTGATGAGATTAGAAACTATTTGTTGATGTCTCTTACAGCAGAAGAACAGCAATATTATTTCAAAACATATTGGCAAAAGATAGAGATAGCTACGGAGAACGAACCAACAATGTTTCTTCGTGACTACTTAACTATCAAGCAACAACTCCAACGCCCTGTGAGATTGTCTAACTTATATAGTGCATGGAAGAAGTACATGTTAGGGCATGACCGTAAGGAAGAACTTGCAGAGATGCTTGTTTATGCTCAATATTATCAGCAAGTTACAGAGGGTAAACTCAACTCAAAGAAACTGTCTGACAAAATGCGTCATATTTGCAATATAGAGACTGATGTGGCTAATGTGTTCTTTATTCAGTTTTTGAAATATGCTGATGAAAAGCACCTTACAGAAGATGAAATCTTCAAGGTTATAGGCTTAGTCGAGAATTATATGGCTCGACGTATTGTATGCAATATGCCAGGAAATGCCTTAACTCAGGTTTTCTGCGCTTTGCATAAAGATGTGCTAAAAAGTATGGAAGAGTATGAAAAAGCAGGAATGCAAAATAGCTTTACTTACTCTGATATTTTGACTTATCATATTATGCGCCGTGATGGAAACTATCAGTTGCCAAGAGATACACAGTTTGTCGAAGCTATAGAGAATCGTGATGCTTATCACATGCTCAAACCTTTCCAAATTTTCCTTTTTGAAAGACTTGAAAACTCTGTGCATGGTGAATATAATGATGTGGCATCCGACATGAAGAGTAAGGATGCTACGATTGAGCACATTATGCCACAAACTTTAAATGCAGAGTGGCGTGAAATGCTTGGTGATAATTTTGAGAAAATTCAAGAAAGATATTTGCATACGTTTGCCAATCTGACATTGACAGGTATAAATAGTGAACTAAGTAATAAGGCTTTTAAAATCAAACGTGATGGTCGAACGGTAGATAACATTGTATATCCTGGTTATAAGGATTCAAAATATCGTTTAACAAGAAGCGTTACTGACTGTCAAAAATGGACGGAAGAAGAATTACAAAAGCGTAGTAAAGAGATATGTGAAGCTTTCTTGCGCTTGTATCCTCTGCCAAAAACAGATTTCAAGCCATTGCCAAAACCTGTTGAAGAAGTATCTTTGGACGAAGAATCATTCTCTCCAACAAATAGAATACTTAGAGGATTCCGTGTGTTTGGACATGAGTATAACGAAACGATATGGAAAGATATGCTTATAAAAATTGTATTATTATTGTCTGAGCGTTATCCTGATATTATCGATTCCCTCTATGATGGAGGTGCATATCTTTGGACTGCTAAACAAGCTGATTTGAACTATTGCACGCAAATAGGTACTGATAAGTATCTTTGGACATCTATGGGTAATAAGGGTAAGATAGCCTGTCTCCGCTACTTGTTCGACAAGTGCGATGTTGCAGAGTCTGAACTCATTTTCATTTTGGAACCATCTAACGAATAAAATATATGGAAGAGAATAATGTACCAGATATGCGTCCTACATTCGATGAAATTCGGAAGGTGGATGATAATGGCAAAGAATATTGGAACTCTCGTGACCTTTGCAATGCCATGGGATATTCAGCATATTGGAAATTCCAAAATGTGATAGATAAAGCCATCAATGTTGCAGGTAGTAAAGGCATGACTATAGATGAGCATTTCAACCATGCGGTTGATATGTTCAAGGTGGGCAATGGTGCGTTTCGTAAGGTAGAAACGTTCCATCTTTCACGAATGGCTTGTATGATAATAGCAGAGAATGCAGATACAAGAAAGCCATTGGTGAAGCAAGCAAGAGAATATTTCTCGCAGTCTGTATCTACGACAGAGATTGTGCAGAACTCGTTGGAATCCAATATCTTACTATATAAGACTGCACAAGGTGAGACTCGCATTGAAGTAATATTCAACAGTGAGACCTTTTGGATGTCACAGAAAAGAATGGCTTCTTTGTTTGGAGTTGATAGGGCAACTATAGCCTATCATATTTCTCAGATTTATGAGTCGGGAGAATTGCAAAGAGAGACAACTTGTAGAAAAATTCAACAAGTTCAACTTGAAGGTGAGCGTGATGTAGAGCGTGCTCCTTTGTTCTACAATCTTGATGTAATCATAGCTGTGGGCTATCGTGTGAACAGCTATCAAGCAACCCAATTCCGTATATGGGCAACTTCTGTATTGAAGGAGTTTGTTATCAAGGGATATGTGTTAGATGATGAGCGTTTGAAACAAGGTAAGCACTTTGGCAAGGATTACTTTGATGATTTGCTGGAACGCATTCGTGAAATTCGCACATCAGAGCGTAGATATTATCAAAAGATAACTGACATTTACGCTGAGTGTAGTGCTGACTATGATGCAAAAGCTGAGAGTACCAAACTCTTTTATCAGATGGTACAGAATATGATGCACTTGGCTGTTACCAATCATACGGCAGCAGAGATTGTTTATGAACGTGCCGATGCTGAAATGCCACATATGGGCTTGACCACATGGAAAAAAGCACCTAATGGCAGAGTGCAAAAGTCTGATACGATTGTCGCCAAGAACTATCTTTCAGAAGATGAACTGTCTCAGCTCAATACAATAACAACAAGTTTTCTTGATCTTGCCGAATCTCGTGCACGGCGTCATATTATCACAACGATGGATGATTGGAAGCAACGCTTACAACAATTCCTTGTAACTATGGATTATGATGCAAAGAGTAGTGCAGGCAAGGTTTCCCAAGAGGAAGCAAGAGATAAGGCTTATTCTGAGTATGAGAAGTTTAAGGTTATTCAAGACCGTTCATATATCTCAGATTTCGACCGATTCAATAATGGCAATGATGATGATACACCATTGCTTCCGTTTGACATCGACCCAAAAGAAGAGTAAATACCAGTAGAGGAAAGTATAACAAACAATTAAGGATTTAAAATAACTATGGCAACATATAAAGAACAAAATAAACTGAATGTACCCCATTTGAGATTCCCGGAATTTCATGGGGAATGGGAGGAGCATGGACTATCAGAATATCTTGACTTCAAAAATGGACTTAACCCAGATTCAAAGAGATTTGGTAAGGGAATAAAGTTTATTTCTGTAATGGATATTTTGAATAATCCTGTAATAACATATGATTGCATAAGAGCATCAGTTCAAGCTACAGATGCAGAAATGTCTTCGTTTTCAGTTGAAAATGGAGATATTCTTTTTCAGCGTAGCTCCGAGACCTTGGAAGATGTAGGACGTGCGAATGTTTACATTGATGATAAAGTTGCTGTTTTTGGTGGCTTTGTTATTAGAGGAAAGAAAAAAGCGAACTATAATCCTTTGTTTTTTAGATATTTGTTGTCAAGTCCTTATGCCCGCAAAAGAATTATACCTATGGGAGCAGGTGCACAGCATTTTAATATTGGACAAGAGGGACTTAGTAAAGTTTTATTAAATTTCCCATCCATAGAAGAGCAGACCAAGATAGCGCCATTGCTCCATCTGCTTGACGAGCGTATCGCCACCCAAAGCAAGCTGATTGAAAAGTTAGAGTCCTTAATCAAGGGAATTGTAGATTGCACAATTCTTCGTAAAGAAAAAAATGCTATTGTTGGTGATGTATGTTCGATTAGTGAGCAGATAAGAGCCGAAGCTAATATCGATGATATTATAACTGTGCGATTACATGGCAATGGTGTGTGCAAAAGCAGTGCAGAAAATCTACAATTAGGTGCTACTCAATATTATCGTAGAAGAGCAGGACAACTTATTTATGGAAAGCAGAACTTTCATAATGGAGCAATTGGTATTGTACCCATAAGTTTGGATAATGGTATTACATCTAAAGACATACCATCTTTTGACATTGATGAAATGAAGTGCAATTCAGTATACCTATTGGCACAACTACAATCACCTCAATATTACAAACCAGCAGAAGCTCTGACAACAGGCACAGGCTCTAAGCGATTAAAAGAAGAGACTTTTCTCAAACTGCCTATAGTCCTTCCAAATAAAAGAGAACAAGACAATATTGCAGTTCTAATCCATCGTGCTTCGATGAATTTAGACCACGCCAAAAGATTATTGGAGTTGCTCTCTATTCAAAAGCAATTCTTGCTCCGCCAAATGTTCATATAAACATCTGGCGAAGCAAATATTGCTTCTGCAAACTTAGGTTTGTTTGAATGTTTATTTCTATTGACAAATTGCTTTCTATTGCAGACAACAACCGAGCATATTGAAGTTGTTCTGTATATGATGGGCAAAACACCTTGGCTTTACCATAGTCTTTGAAGTATATGTGAGGGATTGCCATTCCTGTTTTATAAGGTTCAAAATTGAACACTTTCAGCAAATAGTAAAAGTATTGGAGCGAATAGCCTTCTTTTGCTTGTAAAGTATTCAAAGTTCCTGTTGCAGAGCATTTGCCTGTAACATAAGAAACTGTTCCAACACCAGAACCATCTTTGATAATATAAACGGCTTCACCCTCCGTACTATAATTGTCGAGGTAACCAACAATGCCATTTGCACCATACACAGGATATGTACCTTGCTCACAAACTTCACTTTCTTGCAGGGTTGAAGATTTACATTCCAAGCATTCTGCTAAGCGAACATTGGGCTTGTTGTTGCGAACTATCTTCTGTACAATTCCCTTGATTAAGGATTTTGTGGCTTGTAGGTCTGCGATTATTGTAGAACATTACAGACAGACCGAAAAGAATGAAGTCTGTGTAGCTGATCTAGGCAATCATTTTAACGTAGGCAATTTAGCAAAGGACGATTTGTCTGAAACAGGAAAGCCTTGCATCATTTATGGTGAACTTTTCACAACTTATGGAGAAATTATATCGCAAATAGAAAGTCACACCAATAAAACAGAAGGTATGATTTTGAGCAAGAAAGGAGATTTATTGTTTCCTTCTTCAACAACTGTTGATGCGGTATCTTTAATAGCTCCATCTGTTATCAATGTAGACAATGTTATATTAGGCGGAGATATGTTTGGAATACATATTAACCATAACTACAATACGCAATATCTAAGTTATTACTTCAATCATATCGCCAAAAAGCAATTAGCAAAATTTGCTAAGGGTAGCACAATTATTCATTTGCATTATACAGACATAGAGAAAGCCAAACTATTGTTGCCTTCTTTGGAAGAACAAAATAGAATGGCTAAGTGTTTAGTAGCATTGGATAAGAAAGTTTCTGTTGAGCAAAACCTCCTAAGTTCATTGACTTGTCAAAAGTCATATCTACTACAACAAATGTTTATATAAACATCTGGCGGAGCAAGTATTGCTTCTGCGAACAGAATAGCTTCAAGATGCTTTGTTCAAAATCAATCTTAGAGTTTAGAGTGGATGGCATTTTCGCTATTTCCTGTTGCTTCTCTTTTGTTGGTATTGGACAAAGTATATTGTTTATATCTTTCAAATAGGCTGTTTTCATTGTACCTTCTGTAACAATACGCCTAACTGCTTTTTTGAAATAAGAAGAAGACATGAAATAATACAAGAATTCAACATCAATGTTTTGCTTTGGTACAATTCCCAATATTCCTTGTTTTGTACAAACAGGATATGTTGTTATTGAAATTTCTCCAATGGTCGCACCATTTGAAAATAGGATAGAATGTGTAGGTACAAGCCAAGCTGATGATTTTTGCAAACCAAGTTCTGTAATAAAGTCTTTATTCTCTGTCAAATACTTCTGCTTCAAATCGTCAATTTTGATAAATGGTATATTGCCATTATCGTAGAAACTGGCATTTGAAGTTGTTGGAGTTCCACCCTCACCAGCCATTTCATACAAAGAACCAAACTTTGCAAAATCAGTATCAAGGGAGTTTATCGCATAATCTATAATCGCAGACTTTAGCTTCTTCAAATCCTCAATCAGCTTGCTTTGGGAAGCAATACGTTCATCCAACAAAGAGATAAATTTTATAAGTTTATCTTGCTCGTCTTGACTCGGATAAGCAATATGAAATTTTTCTAATATATCATAACTTAGGTTTTGCTGCTTTGTTCCTTGGGCATATTTTATGCCTATAATATTGCCATGTTTCTTATACCAAGAATACAAAAACTCGTTTTTTACATCTCCTTTCTGAGTAAAAGCCATGCAAGCTTGACTTATTGTTGATTCTTTGCATGTAATAGAACCTGTACCACGAACCCCATCTGCTTCTAAGCCATAAATAGCAATTACAAAAGTTCCTGGATGCAGCAACTTTAGATTATTTGCAGTTGCTGCATCTTCTGATATTTTCTCTTTTGTATCTGAAATGTAGTGCTCTTTTAATTCCCCACTAGTAATCCAATTCACATTGCCTTCAAAGTGCTCTTTATTCAATCGACTTGGAGTATTACCTGAGTATAGATCAAATTGCTCACCTATCGTACTAACACCCCATTCCCCATGAAATTCCGGGAATCTCAAATGGGGTACATTAGGATGCAATTTTCCCTAATCATCTTTCGCCTTATTTATATAAGGGTCTATTCCCTTAAAATAATAACATGGTTAATAATAAAAAGACAATTAAGGAGATTGTAGACATCTGGAAAGAAGACAAACGCCAGTATGTCAAGCAATCAACGATGGCAGTATATTTGTTATCGTTGGAGAACCATTTACTTCCAATTTTTGGAGGTAAGATGGAGGTTACGGAAGAAGAGGTTCAGGCTTTTGCCTTGGACAAGTTGGATCATGGATTGAGCCAAAAAAGTATCAAGGACATGCTCATTGTTTTAAAAATGGTGGTTCGTTTCGGAGAGAAGCAAGGTTGGCTCAATCATGTAGAGTGGAAAGTTAAGTTTCCTGCCAATCAGCCAAAGGCTACATTGCCAATCTTGACAAAGGCGCATCAAAAGAAGCTGATGGACTATCTCAAAGACAATTTCACGTTTCCTAATTTGGGGATACTTGTGTGTCTTTCTACAGGACTTCGCATTGGAGAAGTTTGCGCCTTAAAATGGTCTGACATTAATATGGACACAGGATTACTTCATGTTAATCGCACCATCGAGCGCATTTATATTGTGGATTCTGATAAACCACATACGGAGATTGTGATTAATACTCCTAAGACAAAGAACTCTTTGCGTGAGATTCCTTTGAGTAAAGAACTTGTCAGAATTTTTAAGTCTTTGATGAAGGTGGTGAACAAGGACTACTATGTCCTCACGAACAACACAAAACCGACTGAGCCAAGAACGTATCGCAACTATTTTAACAAGCTATTGAAGCAGTTGGATATTCCGCGATTAAAATTCCATGGGCTACGCCACAGTTTTGCTACTCGCTGTATTGAGAGTCATTGCGATTACAAGACTGTGAGTGTTCTTTTGGGACATGCCGATATTAGTACTACGCTTAACCTTTATGTTCATCCGAATGAAGAGCAGAAGCGAAGTTGCATCGACAAGATGATGCGATATATGAAATAGCGTTACCGTTAGAACGTTCTAACGTTTGTTCAAATGAATGATATACATATAAACATATATACAATACTTTCTGTCTGTATATCAATACGACAATGAATCAGTACGTCAGTAAGTCACTCATCATCATATTTGCAAATCAATACTTACCGATAGGTTGATTCAGATACTCGACTTTGGAGAGGTATCTACCGATAGGCAAGTGCTTTCGAGAGTAACTCGAAAGGTTTTGAGTAACTCAAAACATAACTTGCTATCGTCAGATACCTCGATTTTTCAAATCATCTCAGAGTCTGAAACCACGTTGCCTTTTAGGAGCGCGGAAACGTGGTTGAGGCTCGTCAACAATTTCGAGTTTGAAGACATCTATCAACTTCCGAATGGCAGGATTCTGTTTGATGAGGGCTTGAAGTTTTGCTTCTGCAGGCTTGATTTTGAGCAAATAATCAGCAATGTCCAAGCCTTTAGCTTTATCTTCTTCGCAAGCTTGATGCTCTAAAAAGTCGAAAAGCGTTGCACGGATGCCGAGAACTTGCATCATTGGCAGCTTATCTTGCCAAACTGTTGTCGCTCCCAAATCAGGGAATAAAACCACATCTCTGTTTTTCAGAACAGAGAGCGACTTCGTGTTAAAGCAACCATTCTTACCACCACTTGCTATCCATAAGAATTGAGGAAGATAGTAGGAGGCTATTAAGGCAGTCTTCTCACTTTCAACCAATGCTATAGGCTTGGTCTTGGTAACATTGATAAGATGCTCACCAAAGAAGCATTGACAGAGATTGAAATCCTTGTGGGGGATAAGCGAGTGTACCCATGAAACATGGCTGTATGGTTCTTTTACTCGCTTACCTGTCTCAGGATTATAGAGCATTACCTTACCAGTTCTCACCTTGCCTTGATTGTCAACTTGCCAAAAAACCGTGGCACCAGTCCAGTGTTTGGAAGTTCCGACATGATATTTCTCCATCAAAGAAAGAGTAGCTGTTTCACCGAATTGAGAAGATAGAAACAAGAAAAGGTTGTTTGCCTCATAGCATTTCAGAGAACTTCGCATGACGTTCTCGTCTATATAAGAAGTGGGTAATGGCTTTGGCATTTCTCTCTTCTTATATGAAATAGTCTCATCCTTTGTGAATGTCTCATTCTTCTCAGGATTCTTCTCAAAAAAATCCTTGGGAGTGAAGTGATAACCACAACTTTGCTCATGGTTGCAGCGCCCTACGTAAGGAGGAAACTCAATCTTCCCTTCTGTGTCAATATATCGGGCGAAGCTACGTTTCTTATGACATTCTGGACATGTATGTCGGGTTGCGATGCCTTTGTATGGCTCTAATATGAATCTATGTGTACTCATTTCATTTCTTTTTTTTTATGTGGCGGTTCTGTCGGTTTTGTCGCTTTTGGTATTAAAACCGTCAAAAGCGACAAAACCGACAATACCGTCACGGGGTAATCTTTGAATATTCTCCATGCTTCTCTTTGCGAAATAGAACTCCGATGTTATCATTCAGAAATCTTTCCAATGTCCTTGACTTCATGTCGTTCTCTTTGGCGACATCATGAGCCTGGGCAGTAGTGAATGTTGCAGGAAGATGGTTGACGATTGCTTGTTGTTGAGCGGTGAGCATATTCTCGTTGAGGATATTTTGTACTGATATGGCAGAGTTCTTGAAATAATCTGTCAATCGGATGGCTCGCTCTACACTCAGCAGGTCGATGGCTTCCTTATCACATTCTCCACACGTCCATCGTGCCAATTGAATGATCAGACAGAAACGGATAATGTATATCTCCAACTTGCAATAGATGCTGACAATGGTATCATTTGTTTCATTGTCGCATTGCTCGGAGAAGTGATGCTGCCATTCATAGAGCCTTGCCTTAGCTTCTTCTGTAAATGATAAAACATGGGGCTCGATTTCCTGTTGCTCATTTATTTGACACTCCATATCAATAAGGTGTTGAATGATGGTTTGCCAATCTCGCTCTATATTATCGGGCAACTCTCGGTCACTCCATCTCGCTTTCTGCTGAAGGTTAGGCATGACGAACAAAATGCGATCGATGAAGCCGTTGCTGGAGCGTTCGCCTTTCGCCAACTCACTAAGTATCTTCTTTTGGATGGTTCCGATTACTGAGATATAGGGGCGTTTAATGAAGATGGAACTCTTGGAACTTCTTCTGTCTGATATAGTTGTCTTGGCGCTAAAGACTGATAGCCAGAACTGTTCCTCTGAACCATTGTTATAGCGGTTGAAGTTCTTGAACCATGCAGACAACTCGTCTGTCCATAGGCATAAACCCCTTTTGTTCTGCGCATGAATATAGCTCAAGCCTTCTGGTGTGACATCAGAGACCAAGAAACGTTTGCGTACAGGTTCTTGCGGGAATCCATCCTCTCCATTTTCAATGCGTTCCTTGCGAGACATGCACATCTTTTCCTCAAACTTACTGTATTGCTCCTCGAACAACTTGTTTTGCTCATAGTCGTAATCGAGGAATGGCTTCATAGCGAAGCTAAGTGGGTGGCTCTTGTTGGCCCCAGGTCTTCCGATAAGAGCCATGTATAAGATAGGACTTTCAAGCCAACCTTGTTTCATCTGTGCCAAGTGCGTGTTGCCGATACCAACAGCCAATGCAGTTAGTATGGCTGCTGATATATAGTCGGTAGGAAAACTGTGGCATTCGTGTACCTCCTTGATGATTCTCTGAATCTTGGCAGGAAAGATGCTTACGGGAAACTGGCTTCCTGATAGGCGAGTACTCATATCAATAGCCTTATCCATGATAATCATTGGATTGATGGAAGTTTCCTTATTGTTATTTAAAGTTGTCATTTGGCATAGAGTTAAAAATTATACATTGACTTGGGTTTGCGCTTCATTCCTCCTTGCATGGCTTTTAGCATTTGAGAATGGTTCTGCTCCTTGGTAGCTTTTCGACCATTCTCAATCCATGCAAGCAGCTCATCCTTATAGAAGTATAGCTTCTTACCTTTTTTATAGGATGGCAGAATGCCTTGGTTAACCAATCGATAAATGGTTGGCTTCGACTTCATTATAATAATAGCAGCCTCATCAATCTCAACCAATATATGGTTATTTGCTGATGATGTAGGTTGAAGTGCTGATACCATTTGCTTCAACTCGATAACTTGTTCTGTTAAATAAGATACCGCTTGTGGTAACTTATCAAAGGTGATACTTTCATTTATCATATCTGTTCATTTTTTTATTATTCGGGTACAAAGTAAATGAGTTATGTAATGGGGATAAATATCACTGAGATATAACCTCTGAATAACCGCTCAATGCTTATCAGCAACAATAATTTGTCTTGATTCCGCCTTGAACATCTAAGCTTGGTAGTAATTCTATGATGCAAGTACCTTCCATTCTTAACTTCCTTATAATAGTGGATATTTCCACATCAACCAGCGCATCAGCAAAAACTTGTTTTATAAAGGTTGCTGTATCAATGCCTTTCTTCTTGAAAAGGTTTCCTATATTCCAAGCATAATGCATTAAGTCAATAGTACGAATAGCCTTGTCAACAATCAATGAATGATGTCTCATGTGTGTAGAGGCACAACACTGGAAAATAGCGATGTTGTCACAAAGTTGGTTCAAATGCTCCTCTTTCATGTAGGCAGCAAAAGTTCTTCTGGTATAATCGATAGCTGAGTTTAACAAGACCTTTTCCTTTTTGGCTTTGTCTTCCAATGCTTCCAGTCTCAACTGTTCATAACTTGTAATACAAGAAGAGGCTTCATCTGCATAGACGAAAGTTACATCTTCCAGGTTTAGCTCTTCTCCCTCATCATATGTATTTGTTTCATTGATGACAATAGAAGACAGACGCTTTCTTTCTGTATTGTTTACTGTATTACAAAAGATATGCTTAAACCATGGGGCAAGCAATCGTGCGATACTATCTAATGCATGGAGATAAACAACCATCAGTATGGTGGTTGAGATAACGAACGTCAAGTTGCAGCTAAAGGTGTCTACACCATATTGCATAGCTTCGTTGCGAACAAGTGCACCAATGATAGACATTGCACACAAAACCAATAAATGCTGTGTCAAAAATTCTTTTTTAAACTGTTTCATATTGCGTATTATTAATCATTTGTGGCGCAAAAATAGGAAAAACTGCAGAAACAGACACGTGAGTCACACGTGACTCACGTAAAACTTTTAGGAGCCTTTAACTAAAAAGCCCGATATTGAACATTTTTTCAATATCGGGCACCATGAAATGAATGCAATGGATTTATTTAAGAGAAATCTTATTTGCTGTCTCTCTTTTCTTTGCGTTCACGAGGTCGGCATATATCTGTGTTGTGCTTACATTCTTATGGGTAAGCATCTTCGAAACCGTGTAAATGTCTGTGCCTAAGGCGATTTGGATTGTTGCATACGAGTGCCGGAAGCAATGGAATGAAAATGGCTTAGTGATTCCTGCCTTCTTCAACCATGCTTTAAGGGGATGGTTAATCATGCTGCGCTTCAATCCCTTGAACACGATACCCGTGCTTGGTTCACCACATAGTTCGTATGCTTCGTTGCTGATAGGCAAGGTTGCCTCGGTCTGAGTCTTCTGGGTACGAATACGCAAGCAATAGCCTTGGTCTGGAGCTATCTCGAAGTCTTCCCAACGCAATTTTAAGATGTCGCTGATTCGCAATCCTGTGAGGCAAGCAAAGAGGGAGGCAGACTTCAGTACAGGTATATCGCAAGGAGTAGCTGCCAACTGCTTTACTTCATCGAGGGTAAGAAACTCCTTCTTTACATCTTGTGGCTCAATCTTGTCCAAATAGTCATTGATGTTCTCACGCAGCCACTTGTCACGATAGGCGATTTTTAAGAGACCACGGAAAGTAGAGTAGTAACCTGCTGCAGAGTTGAGAGATACCTTTTGTTTTGTTCGATTCAACTGATTTGCATTCAGAAGATACTCTCTGAACTTTTTGCAAAGTTCCACTGTCACATCCCCAAATGTACAATGACCTTGAACAAATTTGAAGAAATGCTTGTAGACACATGTCCACTTGTCATCTTTCTTATGTGTCATCTTCTCAAAGTATGCCAAAAAATCAGCTTTCTGTCGTGTTTTGTCCAAAAAACCAAATTCTTCATTGATGAGTGATTGGGTTCTGATACAACGGATGACCTCTGCTTTGTTGAGCATATCTGTATTAAACTCACGTTCCATCTCATTCTTTGGATGAGCATAGATATAGATACCTAAATATTCTCTGCGACTCATTTGCATAGTCTCAGGGTTGCGTACTGGTGGATAGAAATCCAAATAAAGAGAAATACGGTCGTTTTTAATCGCTCTTTGGCGAAGAGAAACTCTTGTACATGTATTTACCATGATGTTTACTTTTTATAATGTGATACTTATGTTTCATATATGATCCCGTATTAAGAGATCTTTGAAATCGATTGCAAAATAATGGAGTTATGTAATGGGGTACAACTTAACCTTTTGATAACCGCTAAATAACCTTAGGCTTGCCGATAGCTTTCTCTAAATCTCGCTTGGAAATCTTGATATACTTGCCAATCTTCACCTTTTCAATAGCGTATTTCTTGATACGCTTATAAATCTGGTCCTGACTTAAACCATACAACTTCATGGCCTCCGGTATTGTATAATAAAGTTGGTCTTCTACGGATTCACCTTTTGCCAATTGTACATGACGCTTGGAATACAGAACATTGTTACCTTCCATTTTTCTTGGAATAGCATTGTAACTAACGAAACTATATACAGCTGTTTTCGTCATACAATATTTCTGTTGAATGTCCATAACAGTCATCCATTCACTGATGGTTGGATCTGGAGACAGGTGTGCAAAATAATCATCCACCTCTTTCTTGTTCCAATATACTCTTCCTTGTATGGATATTCTTGAAATCTTGACTTTCTTGACTATCTCATAGATGGCGGTCTCGTAAGTGTTGTGGACTTCTGCAATTTCCTTGGCAGAGTAATATTCTGGAACAGGTAGTTCTCGGTTTGCATGAACTGCTTCTTTTGAAGCACTTTTATTTGTGGTGTATGGCAAACTATCAACAAGATAATCTATATCTCGCTTTCTGATTAAAGATAAACGAGAAGTAATCTTGGATGCTCGCAACTTACCACTATACACCATATTATATATGGTCTGTCTGCTTAGTCCCAAAAGTATAGCGACCTCTTGAATAGTGAGGTATTCTTTCACGAGGATTTCAGACATGGATTTCTCGGAAGCTTTTCGGTGGCTCATTGTCTCAGCCATCTTTACTTTCTCCTCACGTCTTGCTGCCTTATAGGCATAACTGTTGCATTGCTTGGAGCAATAACGAGTTGTGGATTTTGATGCATAGAAGCTCTTCCCACAATACTCGCAAATTTTTAGAATTCTTTCTTTGCTTGCTGTCATTTGTACGCTTTTTATACTTTTTTACTTAATTTATTGTAGAAAAAGTCGTCTGTCATTACTCCGTTTATTTTCAAGAGTCTTATATCATTGTCCATCATTGTCCAAAACTCTCGGCAATCTTGCACTCATTTGCCGAAAATGGAGTCTCAAATTATTACTTTTGAAAAGTGGAGGTACAAGAGCGGTACAAAAAGGTGCTAAAAAAGCCTTACCATTGATTATAACCAATAGTAAGGCTAAAAAGAAAGGTGCTCATTTTGAGCACCTTAACTATCATTTATTGTCGATATTAATCGTTGTTTATCACGACTTACTTCCCGATGCAAAAGTGCTTGAAGATATTGTTTAGCGTTTCCTGGCTACTGATCTGTCCGCCAGTGATTTCACCCAATTCTTCCAATACCATTTTCAGGTCCTCGGCGATGATGTCGCCGCTCATGCCCATTTCCATCGACTCCAATACTCGGGTGAGGGAATCATGGGCACGGAGTAGGGCCTCGTAGTGGCGGGCACTCGTTATGATGACGTCGTTCTCGGTAATCTCAGGAATATCAGCGGCTTTTACTAATGCCTGCTCCAGGGATGAAACGTTCTCGCCCGTGCGGGCACTGATGAAGAGTGGGGCTTCTGATTCACTGGAATCTGAGCCACAGGAATGGGTGAATTTATCGAACGCAAGTTTATCATTCTCAAGTTTATCCATCTTATTAAATACTACCAGCAGCTTCTTGCCCTGGTTCTTCAACTTCATCTCCTCGATTTCTGAGGCTGACGGCTGCTCATCTAATAGCCAGATTACTATCTTCGCCTCTTCCATCTTCTGGAAAGTGCGCTCTATTCCGATGTTTTCTACCACATCATCCGTCTTGCGGATTCCGGCTGTGTCAATAAAGCGGAAGGTGATTCCGTCGATGAGGGTGGTGTCTTCGATTACGTCTCGGGTGGTTCCGTGAATGTCGCTCACGATTGCCTTCTCCTCGTGGAGCAGACGGTTGAGCAGGGTGCTCTTGCCCACATTCGTCTTGCCTACGATGGCTACGGCTACTCCCTGCTTTAGGGCATTGCCGGTTTCGAAGGAGTGGGCGAGGGTGGTAATCTTGTGATTGATTTCTTCGGCTAGTGCCTGGAGTTCGCTGCGGTCGGCAAACTCCAGTTCTTCGTGGTCGCTGAAGTCGAGCTCCAACTCCAGGAGCGAAGTCATCTTTAATAATTTTTCGCGAAGGAGGGAGAGTTCGTTGCTGAAATGACCCTTCAGTTGGCTGAGCGCCATCTTGTGGGTTGCCTTGTTGGTAGAGGCGATAAGATCAGCTACGGCTTCTGCCTGAGAGAGGTCCATCTTGCCGTTGAGATAGGCACGACAGGTGTATTCGCCCGGTTCTGCCTGGCGACATCCTACCTCCGTAAAGCGATGGAGAACCTGCTGAAGAATGTATCGGCTGCCATGACAGGAAATCTCGGTGGAGTTCTCGCCTGTATAACTGTGGGGTGCACGGAACACGCTCACCAGTACATCATCGATGGTGTTGCCATCCTTATCCTTAATTTCGCCATAATGCAGAGTGTAGGGCTTGGCTTCTTCCAGGGATTTGCCGTTGGCAGACTGGAAGATTTTGTCGGTGAGGGTTATGGCGTCGGAGCCACTGAGTCGGATAATTCCGATAGCACCGCCGGCTGGGGTTGCCAGGGCGCAGATACATTCTTCTTGATTCTTCATTTATTTGTTTCTTTCTTTTAAAGCTTTTGCCCTTACAGGGCGACAGGGGGTGTTTGCTGTTTTAACCCAGGGTGTTGCCCTGGGCTAGGAGCTTCTGCCCTTTCAGGGCGTGTTGCTGCAATGGATGACAGCTCTTTCAGGGCGTGTTGCTGCAATGGACCTAGATTCTGTCGAGCACAACCTTGATGAGATTGTCGATGGTGCTCTTGTAACCGGTGTTGGCGCTGAGGGCACGGCGGTTGGCGATGACCATGCAGCAGGTTAATGCCTTATGACCGAGGAGAAGGGAAAGACCAGCGAGGGCTGAACTCTCCATCTCGAAGTTGTTGATGCGCAGACCGTTATACTCGAATGCTTCAATCTTCTGATTAAGTTCCGGGTCGGCAAGTGGGGCACGGAGTTCGCGGCCCTGAGGTCCGTAGAAACCGCCACAGGCTATGGTGATTCCGCGTACCATATCATTGCCGGCTATCTGGTTGAGCAGTTGCGGGTCGTTGTCTACGCAGTATGGGTTGCCAATCTGGTCGTTCCATTTTACCTGGCGCTTGAATTCTGCCTCTGTTTCGAGGTCGCAGATTTCGTTGCGGCGGGCATAGAAGTTGATGAGTCCGTCGAAACCGATGCTCTTCTGCGAGGCTACGAAGGTTCCGGCAGGGCAGTTGAGCTGCAGGCCGCCGCAGGTTCCGATGCGCACGAGGGTGAGCGTGGTGTGCTCGGGTTTCTCGGTGCGGGTTTTGAAATCGATGTTCTTCAGCGCATCGAGCTCGTTGACTACGATGTCGATATTATCGCATCCTATTCCGGTGCTCTGCACGGTGATTCGCTTGCCTTTATATGTGCCGGTGATGGCGTGGAATTCCCGACTTGAGACTTCGCATTCCTTCTCATCGAAATGGGAGGCTACGAGGGCTACGCGACCTGGGTCGCCAACGAGGATTACTTTATCAGCCACTTGTTCCGGGCGTAGATGAAGGTGGAAGCAGCTTCCGTCTTCATTGATGATCAATTCTGATTCTGCAAAATATTTGCTCATGGTTCTTTTGATTTTAAGTTATACATTTTATATTAGGGCTTTGCGCCCCTCTGTGTTTAAGATAAGCAAAGATACGAATAAAAAATGAAATGCGATATTTTTTTAATGATTTTAAACAGTAAAAAAACACGAAGGGCAAATCCCGAAAATGGAACTTGCCCTTCTCTTTCAAATCTCTCTTCTTTTATATACTAGTTTTTGCTCCACACGCCCTGAAAGGGCAGAAGCTCCTAGCCCGTACTTAAACCACTTGCTAAACTTGGGTTATGAATTCATAGAGAGCAGGAACTCGTCGTTGTTGCGAGTATGCTGCATATTCTTGTGGATGGTGCTCATCGCCTCGATAGCGTTCATATCTGACAGATACTTGCGCAGAATCCACATGCGGTCGAGCGTTGTCTTGTCCTGCAGCAGATCGTCGCGACGGGTAGATGAAGAAATGAGGTTGACAGCAGGGAAGATGCGCTTGTTGCTGAGTGAGCGGTCGAGCTGCAACTCCATGTTACCGGTTCCCTTGAACTCTTCGAAGATGACTTCATCCATCTTACTACCTGTATCGATGAGGGCAGTAGCGATGATGGTGAGCGAACCGCCGCCTTCGATGTTACGCGCAGCACCGAAGAAACGCTTAGGCTTCTGGAGGGCGTTTGCATCTACACCACCGGTAAGCACCTTACCAGATGCAGGAGCTGTGGTGTTGTAGGCACGGGCGAGACGGGTGATAGAATCGAGGAAGATGACAACATCGTGTCCGCATTCTACCATTCTCTTAGCCTTCTCGAGCACGATTCCGGCAATCTTGACATGGCGCTCTGCTGGCTCGTCGAAGGTAGAGGCGATAACCTCTGCATTCACGGTGCGTGCCATGTCGGTAACCTCCTCAGGACGCTCGTCGATGAGCAGCATCATGAGGTAAGCCTCAGGATGGTTGGCTGCGATGGCGTTGGCAATATCCTTCATGAGGATGGTCTTACCGGTCTTAGGCTGAGCCACGATGAGCGCACGCTGACCCTTACCGATTGGCGAGAAGAGGTCTACGATGCGGGTGCTGAGATTGGTGGTGCGGCGGTCGCCACAGAGATTGAACTTCTCATCAGGGAAGAGTGGGGTGAGGTGCTCGAAAGGAACACGGTCACGAACCTCTGACGGGTCACGGCCATTGATCTTGATGATGCTGGTGAGCGGGAAGTATTTCTCGCCCTCGTGAGGCGGACGCACCTTGCACTCGATGACATCACCTGTCTTCAAACCGAACTTCTTGACGAAGCTGGATGCTACATAAACATCGTCCGGTGAAGAAAGGTAATTGTAATCGCTGCTGCGCAGGAATCCGTAGCCCTCTGAAATCACTTCGAGCACACCGTTGGATTTCACGAGATTGCTGAAATCGTAGGCTGGTGCTTCCTGCTTGTTCTTGGCTGCAGGGGCAGCAGTAGGTGTGTGCTGGTGAGAAGTCTGTGGAGTGGTAGGACGGTCGAAGATGTCGACAGTAGGAATGGCAGCCTGGTCTTCGATAGGAATGTCGACTACCGGGATGAAATCGGTTCCATCGCCCGGATCACCCTTCCAGGTTCCGTCTGCATCGAGTTCTACCTTCATACCTTCAGTATAGTGGATAGGAGCTGACTCCTGTTTCTTATCGGTTGCAGTTTTTTCAGTAGCTTCTTCCTTTGCCTCCTCAGCTGGAGCCGGAGCTGGAGCTGCTGCTGCGTTCTGTGCATTCATCTTAGCCTGGAGCATCGCCTGCAAATCGCCGCTGATGTTAGCGCTCTCAGCGTTTCCGGCAGAGAACTGCTCTTCAGGAACGGCAGCTTGCTCAGGTGCTGCCTGCTCAGGAGCAGTCTGCTGGTTATCGGCTGTTGCCTCTTCCGGCTGGTCTGCCTCAGTAGCAGCCTGCTGGTTAGCCGTCTCCTGTGCATCTTTCGCCATCTGCGCTTCTAGCTCGGCTTTTACCGCCTGATGCTTTCTGATGGCAGCTGCTCTGGCTTCTGCAATAGCTTCGAGTTCAGCCTTGCTTCTTCTGCCGCGGTGTTTCGGGAAGTTGGCAAGTACCTGAGCCTCGATGTCTTCGCCTGATTGGTTTAGAGTCTGCTTCTGGGCAGCTGATTGTAAACTCTGCTCTGCCGGGCTGAACTGGATTTCTTCCTCAACCGCTGGGGCTGGGGCAGTTTCGCTCATAGCCTGAGGAGCAGTCTCGCCGCCGTTAGGACCCAATACCTGGTTCTTCTGCACGTCGAAATTCTCTCCTTCATTACCGTGTACGGAATAAACACGGTCTTCTTTCTTGGTTGCAATGCGGGTGCGCTTACGCTTAGGGGCTGCTTCAGGAGCTGGCTGTTCAGCCTGGGCGTCGAGAATGGCGTAGACGATAGTTCCCTTGTTATCGCTCTTCTTTACCTTGGCTCCAAGTTCCTTGGCAATGTCCTTCAACTGAACGACACTCTTTGCTTGTAATTCTTCTTTGCTATACATATATTATATATTGTATATTAATGATTTTCTTTCTGAAATGTCGCGTTTCTGAATGGAAACACGGTATTGATTGATAAATTCGTGTGCAAAGATAATTAAAAAATTTGTTTCTGCCAAATATTTTGCCTATCTTTGCACAAAAAAAATAAAAATGGCTAGTCAAATACCCTATTTAGACGTTCAAAACCTCACCAAACGCTTTGGTGCACAGGTTCTTTTTGATAATATTTCCTTCTCTATCGCTGAAGGACAGAAAGTGGGACTCGTGGCGAGAAACGGCACGGGAAAGTCTACGCTCATGTCGGTGCTGATGGATAAAGAGGGCCACGAGAGCGGAGACATCATCTACCGACGCGACTTGAAGGTGGGCTATCTGGAGCAGTCGCCGCAGTTTGATCCGGAGGAAAGTGTGCTGCAGGCGTGCTTCAATCATGAGGATGATCCGGAGAAGGTGCTGAAGGCGAAACAGATTCTCACACAGCTGCACATTACCAACCTGGAACAGCCGATGGGACAGCTCAGCGGCGGACAGCAGAAGCGAGTGGCGCTGGCGAATGTGCTGATTACGGAACCCGACTTCCTGATGCTGGACGAGCCGACCAACCACCTGGACCTGGAGATGATAGAGTGGCTGGAGGGTTATCTGAACCGCGGCAACAAGACCATCTTCATGGTTACGCACGACCGATTCTTCCTGGACAAGGTGTGCAATACGATTCTGGAACTCGACGACCGCACCATCTACACCTACCGCGGCAATTATGCCTATTATCTGGAGAAGAGGCAGGAGAGAATGGACAATCTGAGAGCCGAAATTCAGCACTCGAAGAATCTCTACCGCAGGGAACTCGACTGGATGCGCCGCCAGCCTCAGGCGCGCGGACACAAGGCGAAATACCGCGAGGATGCTTTCTACGAGCTGGAGAAGGTGGCAAAACAGCGCATAGAAGACCGACAGGTAAGGCTGAAGGCTTCTACCGTTTATATAGGTTCGAAGATTTTTGAATGCCAGTATGTGAGCAAGGCTTTCGACGACAGGGGGCAGAAGAAGGTGATTCTCGACAACTTCTACTACAACTTTGCCCGCTTCGAGAAGATGGGCATTGTGGGTAATAACGGAACAGGAAAATCGACCTTCATCAAGATGCTGCTGGGCGAGGTTCAGCCCGACAGCGGCAAGTTTGACATCGGCGAGACGGTTCGCTTCGGCTATTTCTCGCAGGAGGGACTGAAATTCCGTGAAGACCAGAAGGTGATTGACGTGATTACGGAGATTGCCGATTACATAGATCTGGGCGGCAAGCACATGACGGCTTCGCAGTTTCTGCAGTTCTTCCTCTTTACGCCCGAGGAGCAGCACAACTACGTTTACAAGCTGAGCGGCGGCGAGAAGCGCAAGCTTTACCTCTGTACGGTGCTGATGAGGAATCCGAACTTCCTGGTGCTGGACGAGCCTACCAACGACCTCGACATCCAGACGCTGCAGGTACTGGAAGAATATCTTCAGGATTTTGCGGGTTGCGTCATCGTGGTGAGCCACGACCGCTATTTCATGGACAAGGTAGTAGACCATCTGTTGGTTTTCAAGGGCGAAGGCGAAATACAGGATTTCCCTGGCAACTATACGCAGTACAGGGAATGGAGCCGGATGCAGGCGAAGGACGAGGCGGAACAGGCGAAACCGGCAAAGAGCGGAAATGCAACGGCAGAAAGCGACGGAGCAGGCACGGCCAAGCGCGACGCCAATTTTGAGAACAAGCGCAAGATGAGCTACAAGGAGAAGCGCGAATATGAGCAGCTGACCCAGGAAATAGATGCGCTGACCGAGGAACAGAAGAAGCTGGAAGAGGAACTCTGCAGCGGAAATCTATCGGTTGAGGAACTGACGGAGAAAAGCAAGCGCCTGCCTGAAATCAAGGATGAACTTGATGAAAAGGAAATGAGATGGCTGGAACTGGCTGAAATGCTCTAGACTTTGAAGTACGGGCTGAAGGCACAAAAGTTCTAACGCCTCTCGCCCTTCAGGGCGTGTGGAGCTCACTTGCGAAACTTGAAAATAATAAAAATAATAAAGAAAATAGAAAGAATGGAAATTAAGAAATCAGAATTTACAATATCGGCTCCACGAGTGAGCATGTGTCCGAAAGATACGAAGGCTGAATATGCTTTCATCGGCAGAAGTAATGTGGGAAAATCGAGCCTCATCAATATGCTCTGCAACCACAAGGGTTTGGCTAAGACTTCAGCCACACCGGGTAAGACGCTGCTTATCAACCACTTCATCATCAACAACGAATGGTATCTGGTTGACCTTCCTGGCTATGGTTTCGCCAAGCGTTCGAAGACCGTACAGAAGCAGCTGGAACAAATGATAAGCAGTTATATTCTGCAGCGCCAGCAGTTGGCTAATGTCTTTGTGCTCATCGACGTGCGCCACGACCAGCAGAAGATAGACCGCGAGTTTGTAGACTGGCTGGGCGAGAGCGGCGTTCCTTTCTGCATCGTCTTTACCAAGGCCGACAAGTTGGGTCCGGTCAAGGCTCGCATGAATGCGGAGAAATGGATGCATGCGCTGGAAGACCGCTGGGAAGCACTTCCACCTTATTTCATTACCAGTAGTGAAAAGAAGATGGGACGCGACGAGGTGCTCGACTATATTGACGAAATCAACAAATCGCTCGCCGGAGAATAATCTTTCGGGAGAGAATAAACCAATAGAGAATGAAACAGATAAACTGGGGATTTATCGGCTGCGGAGAAGTAACCGAAAAGAAAAGCGGACCGGCTTTTAACGAAGTGGAGGGTTCGCAGGTGGTGGCTGTGATGAGCCGAAGCGAGAACAAGGCACGCAGCTATGCTGAGCGCCATCATGTGCGCAAATGGTACACGGATGCATCGGAATTGATAGAAGACCCCGATGTGAATGCTGTTTACATCGCCACGCCACCTTCTTCTCACGCCACCTTCGCCATCATGGCGATGCATGCGGGCAAACCCTGCTATATAGAGAAACCGCTGGCAGCGAGCTACAACGACTGCATCCGCATCAACCGCATCAGCGAGCAGACGGGTGTTCCCTGCTTCGTAGCTTACTATCGCCGTTATCTTCCTTACTTCCAGAAGGTAAAGGAGATTATCGAGAGCGGAACCATCGGTAACGTGGTGAATGTTCAGGTGCGCTTCTCGGTTCCTCCGCGCGATCTCGACTTTCAGAGCGGCAAGGAAATGCCTTGGCGACTGCAGCCGGATATTGCGGGCGGCGGCTATTTCTACGACCTGGCTCCTCATCAGATAGATTTGCTCCAGAATCTGTTTGGTGTGATTACCCGTGCGCACGGCTATCCTGCCAACAGAGCGCATCTTTATCAGGCTGAAGATACGCTCTCGGCGTGCTTCTTCTTTGAGAGCGGAATTCCGGGCAGCGGAAGCTGGTGCTTCGTGGGACATGAGAGTGCGAAGGAAGACTGCATCGAGGTGATTGGCGAGAAAGGTTCGCTCTCATTCTCGGTGTTCACTTACCAGCCGATAGAAGTGATTACGAGCGAAGGAAAGAACTTGATTACGGTTCCGAATCCGCCTTATGTGCAGCTGCCGCTCATCAAGAGTGTGATTCAGCATCTGCAGGGAATAGGAAAATGCGACTGCACCAGCGTTTCGGCTACGGCTGTCAACTGGGTACTGGACCGAGTATTGTGGAAGAACTGATTTTTTACAAAATCATCATCAGGATTAGAGCGTAAGTTATGAAGAGATGTTTCTGTATAGTAGGATTTATCTGTTCCCTTGCCTGCACTTCGGCAAGGGCAGGGGAGCCCGTGGATTCTACCATGCTGGGAACGCTCTTCAACAAGACGATGTTCATGTCCAATTCCCAGGACAGTCTCGTGAAAGAGCGCCATCGCAAAACCTTCTTCCATCAGGTGGGAGATGTGTTCACCCGGTTCTTCAGAGAATTCAACAGTACGGATTCGGCTTATATAGAAGACCAGCATTACAATTATACGGTGATGCTGCAGAACACCAATACCTACGAGGAATATACGCTCAGAAACAGCGAAGGACAGAGCATTTCCTTCTCGCCTGATCCTTCTTACCGCCTGGGGCCTTATCTGGGCTGGCGATGGGTGTTTCTGGGTTATACGTTCGACCTGAAGCACATTAATTTCAGGAATAACCACACTAATAAAAAGGAGTTTGACCTGAGCCTCTACAGCAGTCTGCTGGGAATAGACCTGTTCTGGCGACAGACGGGAAATGACTATCATGTTCTGCGGATGAATTTGGGTGAGCACATCGATTGTGACCCTATCCGCAAGGCACCTTTCGACGGTTTCAAATCGAGCATCAAGGGATTCAATCTTTATTACATCTTCAACCATCGCCGCTTCTCTTATCCTGCCGCCTATTCGCAGAGTACGGTGCAGCGGAGAAGTGCCGGTTCCATGCTTCTGGGAATCGGTTACACGGAGCATGAACTGGAGGTGAACTGGGATAAACTGACCAATCTTGTAGATGAAAAGCTGAACAAAAATCTGACAAATGGGGGGACTCCGGAAGCCAAGATAGACAGTTCGCTGATGTTCAGCAAGGTGAAATACAGCGATGTGAACGTAACCTGCGGCTATGCTTACAACTGGGTTTTCGCCAAGAACTGGCTCTTCAACGCTTCGCTCTCGGTAGGTGTGGCTTACAACAGCTCGAAATCGGATAATGAAAGGGAACATCTGGACATTACCAACTTCAGTTTCAAGAATGTGAACCTGGATGGAATAGGCCGCTTCGGTATTGTGTGGAACAACACGCATTGGTACGCGGGCGCCAGCACCATCATCCATTCCTACAACTATAAGAAAAAACAGTTTTCTACCAACAATTCGTTTGGCTCACTCAATATTTATGTGGGTGTGAACTTCGGCAGGAAACGTCATCATTAACATATAAAAAGAGAAGAGATGAAAATATTTACGAAAATGGCAGCTGTCGTGCTGGCTTGCGTGCTGGCTGTTCCGGGAGAAGCCAGGGTGAATGTGGTTTATCAGCGGCAGGACAGTCTGCGGATTGTAGGACTGCTGCAGCAGGCAAGGGCTATGAAGAAGAAACCAGCCAGTTGGATGCTCTGGTTCGGCAAGCAGATGGCGGGCGTTCCTTATGTGGGCGGCACGCTGGACCGGACGAAGGAAGAGGTGCTCATCGTGAACACCCGTGAGCTGGACTGCACCACATACGTAGAGATGGTTACGGCACTCACCCTGTGCGCCAAGAAGAACGAGACTTCTTTCTCGGCTTTCTGCAAACATCTCCGAAATGTGCGTTATGTGGGCGGAGAGATTTCCTATGTGAAGCGTCAGCATTATTTCACGATTTGGATGGATGCAAACGAGCGCGAGGGAATCGTGAAGAATATTGCACCCAATCCTCCTTTCTCGGTCGTTCAGACCGTGAACATCAACTGGATGAGTACGCATGTTTCGAGCTATAAGATGCTTAAGGCTCATCCGGAATGGAAATCGGGAATCAGAAAACTGGAACAGAGTGTGAACGGCAAGCGTTACCGTTATGTTCCGAAGGGTAAGATTGCCAACACGGCAGTTTTCCGCAACGCTATTCACGATGGTGACATTATCGCCATCATTACCAACAAGAAGGGTCTCGACACGACCCACATCGGTATTGCTTCCTGGCACAAAGACGGATTGCATCTCCTCAACGCCAGCAGCATTCACAAGAAGGTGATTGATGAACCGATGACGCTTTATACTTACATGCACAAACATCCGGTGCAGATAGGAATCAGGGTTTGCAGAGTTCAGTAAAAAAATATTAGAAAAGAAAAGATAAATGGAAGAGAAAAAGAATTTTGAAGCGATTTTCAAGGAAGATCTTTATCAATATCTGCTGAGTATTGATAAGGTAGATGCTCATTTGCCGGAAGCTCCGGATTTGGAAGAGCTGTGGCAGAAAGTAGGCGAGAGTTATCTGCCTGATGCGATTCGCGAGTTTGCCAAATATCCTACGGTTTCATTGGGTTGGATCATGTATGTAGGAATGGCGCTTGCCAAGTATTGGGATGAGGATTGGGAACTCTACAGCAAGGTAGAGAATCATTATGAATATCTTCGTGACAGAATAGATTTCGACCACATGGATGATTACATCTGCGAAAAGGTTCTGCTGCTGAATGAGGAAGCGCATAAGGCTGTTACGAATGTAGTGGCAGAATGTGCTTCGCGCTCTTACAGCAAGCTGATTCATCTGAATCTGCAGCCTGGAAGCGAGGAAGCCTTCCGTGGTTTCGTTGCCGCCCTTCACCAGATGTTCCTCATGGGAATAGCCGTAGAGCTAAAAATGCTGGGTTACCACATGACTAAAATGTAAAAGAAAGTCCGTAGGCGTTCTGTTAAAATGCCTACGGACTTTCTTACTTATTACTAAAATAATTACTTCATTTTCTTGAGATATTCTCCAGCGCGGGAATCGCCGAGTTCCTGAGCTTTCTTCAGGTTCTTGATGGCCTCTTCCTTATTTCCTTTCTCCTTCTGGAGCAGACCTAAGAGAAGGTAGCCGTCAGCATATTCAGGAGCCAACTCTATGCAATGGGTGGCTGCGCTGATTCCTTCATCATAACGCTTTACACGCAAGTCGAGACTTGCCCATTCTGCAAAATATGTAGGCTCTTTAGGAGCCAGGTAACAGGTGCGGGCAATATCAAGCAGGGCTGGCTGCCACATGCGTAACTTGGTTTCGCATTGGTAACGGGTGTAGAAGAAGGCTGGCGAAACAGGACGGGCAATGGAATCGTACATATTATAATCCTGAATAGCGCGGCGGAATTCACCCTGCTCCTTCAGAAATTCTGCACGTGCCAGATAATAATTCGCAACCATTCCGGTCTTGTTTCCAACGCTTACCGCACTATCGAGCAAAGCCTCAATCTCCTTGGCTGGAGCCTTGAGATTCTTCTTAGCCTGGGCAGCCTCAAAATAGAGTTCGCCGCTGAGAAGTGAAGTATTGGTCAAATCCATGAAAGTATCGTAAGCTTTCTGATACTCACCCTTTACAAAATTAATCTGCGCTTCCTGATGGCGGTAAATAGGCTGAGCCTTGATTTCGTATGCCTTCTGAGCCTCAGCTATGGCCTTATCAAGCGTCCAGTCCTTATAAACAGAATCGCCCTTGTAAATAATCTTCTGATAAATCAGGTCGGCATAGTTGGAATGAGCCTCATCCTTGGCAGCCGATTTCTTAATGCCTTCTTCCATCAGTTTGGCAGCTGCATCATATTCTGCCTTATCCGTCAGATAAGCGGCCTTCTCCTTGTAACCGAAGGCTGAAGTAGGGAATTTGCTGATAAACTCATCGCTATATTTCGCATACACATCAGCTGTAGTCTGGCCTTTCTTCAGAGTCATCATCGTCATCGCTTCGTTCTCTGTATCAGGAAGAGCTGTACGGATGGTGGTTTCGCGAAGTGCTGCATCAAGACTCGAAAGACCGGTTACCTTCAGCTGCTTGGCGTAGTTGGCGTCGATGGCCGTAACCTGACCATTGCTGTGCATCAGACCGATGACCTGTCCGTTCTTGTTGGCAAACGGACAACCTACTGCATTTTCGGGAGCACTATTCGAGAAGATGTAATAGTTGTACGTAGTCTTGAACTTCTCCACGCTGCTGATGTCCTCCTGCTGGTAAGCCGGCTTCTTGATAGAATAAGGAACCAGCCAGACCTTGTCGCCAGCAGCCGATTCCTTGGTTGCAATAGGGGCAGCAACTGTAGAGGCGTTGATGCGGAATTTAGCCACATCATAGAGCTCGTCGGCTCCCATGATGGCCTCAACAGGAATCGATTTGCCGGAAGCGTCAACAACGCTAGCCTTTACAGCTCCGACAAATGGCTTGAAAGTGCTGATAGCTGTTCCCTTGTTGTCGATAAAAACACCTTGGGTAGAGGCGATAATGTCGCCTTTCTGATTGAAAGTAGTCAAGGTGAAAACGCTCTTAGCCAGTTTCTGGACCGAACCCGGCTGGGCATAGAGGGACGATGCTCCGAGCATCAGTCCCATCATGATCATATTTATTTTTTTCATAATCTTATTTGTGTTGCTTGTGTTTATTGAGCAACTCCTTAGCATTTGCCAGGGCAGCAGGCGTAATGTCGCTTCCGCTGAGCATCTGGGCGATTTCTTCTATACGCTGCTGCTCGTTGAGTTCCTTCATGTGAGAAAGAGTTCCCTCTTCGGTTTCTTCTTTCAGAACCTTGTAATGATGGGTTCCCATGGAAGCAATCTGCGGCAGGTGGGTGATGGAAATAACCTGGCGGTTCAGGTTGCCCATCTCTGTCATGATTTCCGCCATCTTTTCAGCAATCTTACCGCTTACTCCCGTGTCGATTTCATCAAAGATGATGGTTGGCAGTTTTACGGCGCCGCTGATCATGGCCTTCAGAGAAAGCATGACGCGGGCGATTTCTCCACCGGAAGCAACCTGGCTGACCGGCTGGAGAAGCGTGCTCTTGTTGGCGCTGAACAGGAAATTGACCTTGTCAACACCATCAGAACTGAGCGGCTTGGCGGAGAATGAAATTTCGAAGCGGACGTTTGGAATTCCCAGAGGAATGAGACGTTTCTTCATTTCTTCTTCTATCTTTCTGGCCGATTTCGTTCGGATGGCAGTCAGATCACCAGCCAGCTTTTCAGCCTTGGCAAGCAGAAGGGTAACTTGCTTTTCCTGTTCTTCTATGTCTTCATCACCATTATCGATGTGCTGCAACTGTTCGTTGATTCGCTCGCGAGTGGCGATGAGTTCCTCTACATTTTCCACATGGAATTTCTGCTGGAGCGAGTAGAGCTGGTCAAGCCGGGAATTGATGGTTTCAAGCCGGTTCGGGTCAAACTCTATATTGTCAACGCTTCCGCTTATTTCCTGGGCAATATCCTTGAGTTCTATATAGCTGCTCTGCATTCGCTCAGCCACCTCCTTCACATCCGGATAAACCTCCTTGATATTGTCAATCTGCTGGGCTGCATTTTTCAGTTTGTCGAGAATACTGCCGTCTTCGCCCGAGAGTGCATTATCTGCCTCATAGAGAGCAGTCTTGATGTCTTCAGAATGGCTCAGGGTTTCTGCTTCCTGTTCCAGTTGCTCAAGTTCGCCTTCCTGCAGGTTTGCATCATCCAGTTCCTTAAACTGGAAGCGCATGAATTCCTCGTTCTCCCTGTTCTTTGCGATTTCCGCTTTCAGGTCTTCCAGCTGCTGCTTAGCCTTTTTATAGTTCTTGTATTCGGCAAGATAAGCCTTCTTCTGCTTTTCATCGTGGGCAATAATGTCGACCACGCTGAGCTGGAAGTCTTCCTTCTGCAGCAGGAGGTTCTGGTGCTGCGAATGAATATCGACGAGCTGTTCGCCCAGTTCTCTCATCTTGCTCAGGGGGACGGGCGTGTCGTTGATGAAGGCACGGCTCTTTCCGGCAGCTGTCAGTTCGCGGCGGATGATGGTGTCTTCTGCATCATAATCAATATCGTTAGCATCGAAGAAATCCTGCATTCCGTATTTTGACAGGTCGAAGTGGGCTTCTATCACGCATCGGTCTCTTCCTGCCTTGATGGCCTTGCTGTCAGCACGGTTGCCCAGGAGCAGTCCGATGGCTCCGAGAATGATGCTCTTTCCGGCACCCGTCTCGCCCGTGATGACTGAGAATCCTGGATAAAGAGGAATGTCCAACTCGTCAATCAACGTGAAATTCTTGATGTATAATTGCTTGAGCATAATTTCTTATCTTATTGTTTTAAAGGAACTTAACTTATCTAGGAAGAATCTTTGCTTTATCATCCGGGAAGTTGCCTCGAATCATTCTGCATGTAGCCTTATTCCTTGATTTTGTCCCAATATGAGTTTTGAGAAGGATTGATGGAGAAGAGCAGCTCATAAATGCTTTCTTTCTCTTTCTGAGTGCCATGTTTCTGATAGATGTTAGCAAGCTCGTCCTTCTTATAGTCGGTCCAAATTTGTGGCAGCAGACTGAGCGGTCTGTCCGTACGTGCCTTCTTCAGATCCTGGAGCAGGGTGTTGGTGATTTCAGTTCTGCCTCGTTCCACATTATTCGCCATTTCATCGAGCCCTTTTCTGTAATAGTTGTATTGCAGCATTCTGAAAGGTTCCATGGCTCCGTCGAGATAATCAGAAATGATGGCGAACCGGTTTCTGTTGTCACTAAACGCTTTCCAGCCCGGAAAATCAAGATTCTGGGCGTTGTTGGTGAGGTTCATGCAACGTTGCAGAATGTCTTCACCACCTTTAGGCGCAAAACTGTCAAGATCTAAACCGATGATGAGGTAAGCATAGTAGGCGAGCAAAGCCGTAAGCTGGTTGTCAATCCGCTCTTCGGTAAACTCCAGCTGGTCGAACTCGGCAAACTTGAACGTGAAGTTTTCATCCACATTATTATATAAGGTGGACGTATAGGCTGAATTGTAGACGGGACGGTTGGCCTGGATGAGCGCCTTGCAGGTAAAGATATTCTGGTCTTTATCATACTTGCTTACCGTGATATTGAAGTTGCACACGATGCGCTCGTTCTTCCTGAATTGAAGATTCGTCCATTGCCTGTCGTTCACAAACTGCTCAAGAGTTTGCTGCAGATTATCGAATACCCGGTTTTCCGTGCCCTGAATCTGGGCATGGTTGATGGTAATCTTAGCCTGCAATTCCTGAGCGGCTGATGTGATGGGACTACAAGAGATGAGCCAGCTCGTTGATAATGTCGCGAGCCACTTCAGTTTTCGGTTTCTTCTCATATTCTTTCTTACCCTCTTCAGAAATAATCGTTATCTGGTTGTCATCCGTACGGAATGTGGTTCCCGGATTGCGAGTAGAGTTAAGCACGATGAAATCGGCATTTTTCTTTTTGCGTTTTTTCTGTGCATTAGCCTCTTCATCGTTGGTTTCCAAGGCGAAAGCCACAATTCGCTGATGTTTTTGTTTCATCTTGCCAAGGGCTGCGGCAATATCGTGAGTAGGGACGAGGCGGAGTTCCAGATCATCTTTCTCGCGCTTGATTTTCCTGTCAGCAATCTCGCTTGGCTTGAAATCAGCAACAGCAGCACAGAGAATGGCTGCATCGGTAGAGGCAAAAGCTTTAGTGGCTGCCTGATACATTTCCTCGCAACTTTCTACATCGATGCGATGAATGGCTTCGGAACAGCTGAGCGAAACCGGACCTGCTACCAGCGTAACCTCAGCACCACGACGGCAGCACTCTTCAGCAAGGGCAAAGCCCATTTTGCCGGAAGAATAATTGCCGATGAAACGTACCGGGTCAATCTTTTCGTAAGTTGGTCCGGCTGTAATCATAATCTTCTTGCCTTTCAAATCGAGCTTATCGCTTTCTTTTTCCTTGCAGTTTTCTGATGCAGCTTCATCGGTCTCTGCATTCTGCTGAGCCTGTTCATCGAAGAATCTGTCAAGGCATTCTACGATAATATCAGGTTCTTCCATGCGTCCCTTTCCTTCCAGTCCGCTTGCCAGGAATCCCACTTCAGGTTCTATGATATGATTTCCATAGCCCAGAAGTGTTTTCATGTTGGCTTGGGTAGAAGGATGCTTATACATGTCGAGGTCCATGGCTGGAGCGATGAAAACAGGCGCTTTCATCGACAGATAGGTTGTGATGAGCATGTTGTCAGCAATTCCGTGAGCCATCTTTCCCATGGTAGAGGCTGTGCAAGGAGCGATGAGCATGGCGTCGGCCCACAGACCTAAGTCTACGTGCGAATTCCAGGTTCCATCGCGCTGCGAGAAGAATTCGCTTACTACAGGCTTATGCGTAAGAGCCGAAAGGGTGATGGGAGTGATGAACTCCTTTCCTGCAGGCGTAATGACCACCTGCACTTCGGCTCCGCGCTTGATGAGACCTCGTATGATGAGGCAAGACTTGTAGGCTGCAATAGAGCCCGTAATGCCCAATACGATTTTCTTTCCTTTTAACATGAATTTTTCTAACTGTTAAGAAATAAATCCGAGTTTCGCAAGGTTTGTTCTTCAACTGCTTGCGAAAGCCCGGTAACAATTATTTTCCCATTCTCTTGTTGAATTCACGAAGGCGGATGCGGGTAAGTACCTGCTTGGTATTGTTGGTGAAATCGCTTCCCAAGACCCATGTAAAATAACCCGGGTCTTTGGTCAGAATCTCAGCCACATCCCATCCTTTGTATTTGCCGAAGTTGAATACTTCGTGCTTCAAAGGATTTCCGTTTTCATCGTTTACAACGTTGCCCTGGGTGTCTTTTACCTCTTCCCAAACGATGCGTCCGGCGAAATCTACATTATCCTTCTGCTTAGAGAATTCGGCAAGTTCATCCATGTTGTTGTTGAGCACGCGCTCAGGTTCATCCTGCACGCCTGGAGCATACTTGTCGAGCTCGCCCATGAGCACGCGGTAAGTAGCCTCTGTATCCTGATCTGCACGATGAGCTTCGAAATCTTCCTCCATCTTTCTGCCGCAATAGAACTTGTAGGCAGCAGCCAGGTTACGGCGTTCCATCTTCATGAAGATGGTCTGCGCATCGATGAGGCGGCACTTGTTGAAATCGAAGTCGATTCCAGCACGCAGGAATTCTTCTGCGAGCATCGGTACATCGAAGTGGTTAGAATTGTAGCCTGCGAAATCGCAACCTGTAAATTCCTTCTCTAATGTGGCAGCCAGCTGCTTGAAGGTTGGCGCATCTTTTACATCTTCGTTGCTGATGCCTGTAAGGGCAACTACTTCGGCAGGAATCTCCTTGCAAGGATTTACGTAGAGGTTCTTGCGGTCTTCAGTTCCATCAGGCATTACCTTGATGTAAGAAATCTGTATAATACGATCCTTGATCATGTCAAGACCCGTTGTCTCCAGGTCGAACACGATCAGAGGCTTTGTCAAATTGAGTTTCATTTTTGTAGAAATACTTTTCTTTTTGTTGTTTCAGAGAAAGCCCGTGCTCCTTTAGTCGTTAAGGAGCATAGGCATGATGAGCATCAGAATATCTTCGTTCTCAGGCTGTTCTGCTGGTACGATGATTCCGGCACGGCTTGGGTCTGCCAGCTGGATGATGATGTTGTCGCTGGTGAGATTGCTCAGGATTTCCATCAGACTGCTTCCCTTGAAGCCGATACTGATAGGAGAGCCGTTGTATTCGCAAGACAACTGTTCCTTTGCAGATGTTGAGAAGTCAATATCCTCAGAAGAAACCTCGAAACGGCCTGACTCGATGTGGAAACGGATGAGCTGGCTGCTCTCGCTTGCAAATGGCAATACGCGGCGCAAAGCACTCTGCAAGCCTCTGCGGTCTACTGTAACCTCGTTAGGGTTGTTTGGAATGACAGAGTTGTAGTTAGGGTAGCGGCCATCAATCAGTCTGCATCTCATAACGCCGTCAGTAAACTGGATTTCTGCGCTTCGGTCATCAAACTTGATGATAGCGTCGTCGCCGTCCTTGCTCAGAATGTTCTTCAGCAGAGAAGCTGGCTTCTTAGGCAAGTTGAATGCTGAAGGAGATTCGCTCTTGATAGTGAAGTTCTTGCTGCGAACCAGCTTGTGACCATCGCTTGCTACGATAGCGAGTGCATCTGCAGTCAGGTCGAAGTAAATACCGTTCATGACAGGGCGCAACTCATCGTTGGCTGTAGCAAAGAGCGAGCGTGAAATGTTGTTGATCAGCATTTCTGTAGGCAAAGAAACGGTGGTACAAGCATCGTTCATGCTCTGTGTGCGTGGATATTCCTCTGCGCTCTGACCTGTGAAGTTGTAAAGACCGTTCTGGTAAACAATCTTGATGGCAACGGCTTCTCCGGCAGCATCCACATCGAAGTGAAGAGGCTGCTCAGGCAGTTCCTTCAACGCATCGAGGATAACGCGGTTAGGCACACAAAACTCACCTTCTCCATCGTGGTCGGTAAGAGCGAGTGTACTCTTGATGACATTATCACTATCGCTAGCCGTGATGCTCATTTCACCGTTAGCAACTTGGAAAAGGAAACAATCGAGGATTGGCAACGAATTCTTGCTTCCAATCACTTTTGCGAGCATGTTGAGCTTGCTGCTCAATGCAGAACTTGATACTGTAAATCTCATGAGTATTTTATTTAAATTTTATTTTGTTTTCTGTTTCACCTTAATTTAATTAGGCAATATCACCTAATTGAGCACAAAAATACAAAAAATATCGCTGATAAGCAAAAATAATTGGAGAAAAGTTCTAGTTTTTGAACTATTTTTAGTAATTTCGCAGTCAGAAAGAAAAAAACACCCTTTAAACAAAGGAAAAACTTTAAATATTATCATATGGAATTACAAGGAAAAGTTATTGCCGTTTTGCCTGAAATAAGCGGCGTCTCTGCAAGAGGAGAGTGGAAAGCTCAGTCGTTCGTAATTGAAACCCACGAGCAGTATCCAAAGAAATTGTGCTTTGATGTTTTCGGAGCAGACCGTCTGGCTCAGTTCAACATTCAGAGTGGTGAGGAACTCCTGGTTTCTTTCGATATTGATGCTCACGAGTATCAGGGTCGTTGGTACAATAGAGTCCGCGCCTGGAACATCCAGCGTATTGACCCTAACGCCGTAGCTGGTGCTATGGGAGGAATGCAGCCAGGTGCGTTTCCTCCAGTAGGTGCTCCTGTAGCTCCTGCTCAGCCAGCAGCTCCTGCTAATGGCGCAACTGCAGCATTCCCTCCAGTTCAGCCTGCAGCTCCTGCAGCAGAGGGTGGTAGCGCAGATGATCTTCCTTTCTAAAAACAGAAAAGTAAGATAAAAATAAGAGCACTTCGCCTGAGACTTTCTTCTGTCTCGGATGAAGTGCTCTTTTTTTATTCATAATCTTATATTTCTCTTTATCAACTGTTTTCTATTCTCTGCGTCTCTTCTCAAAGAATTGTTTCGAAGCGGCAAAGAAGAGGAGAACGGAAGCTGCATTTTCTATAGCAACCATCCAGAATGTTCCGTTGTAACCGAAATGTTCTGCCACAACTCCGCCTAAGAGACAGCCGATTCCGAAGCCCAAATCCCAACCTGTAAGAATGCTGCTGTTTGCCGTTCCACGCTGGTCGTGACGAGCCACATTAATAAACATGTTGAGGAAGGCTGGGTAAAGATGACCGTTGCCCAGGCCGATGAGACAAGCCGAAAGATAATAGGCTACCGAGTGCTTGACGGCAACAAAGATGATGAAACCAACAAGCGAAAGCAGCATTCCTTCGGCCGCATTCTGGGTAAGTTTGCCCTGGCTCAAGGCTTTTCTTCCCTGCAATCTTGACAGGAACAGGCCCATGGAAAGAAGGGCAAAAAAAGTGCCCGTTCCGCCCGTAATTCCGAGTTCCTCCTTGCTGTAGATTGCTAGATAATTGCTCAGAACGCCCCAGCAGAAACCGAACATGGCGATGTTGATGGCAAGGAGCCAGGCACGCGTCAGGAAGAAGCGGTCGAGAGAAAGCTTCTCCTTGTTCTTAACGATTTCCTTTTCGGGGAGGCGGATGGTTCCTGCAATCACAACTGAGGCTATCGCCACGATGAAAGCTATCCAGAAGAGAATCATGTAACTGTCTACCGCATTATGGAGATAGATTCCGATAGATGGAGCAATTGCCATGGCAAAATTGTTGCTCAGTCCGTAGAGTCCGATTCCTTCATTTCTCCTACTTGCCGGAAGAACGTCGATGGCGCAGGTGCTGTTGGCAACCGTTACGGATCCGAACGGACCTCCGTGCAAGGTTCTGCAGATGGCAAACATCAGGATGGTGCTGGCTGCAATATAGCCGGCAAAGAAGATGGCGAAGGCCGAGAGACAGACCATCAGCACCTTCTTGCGCGAAAAGCTGTCAACCACATATCCGCTGAACGGACGAATGATGAGGGCGGCAACCGTATAGCCGCTCAGCACAATTCCAATCACATCTTTCGTGGCTCCAAAATTTTCGCTCAGATAGAGAGGGAGCAAAGGTGTGAGCAGATAGAAGGCGAAATACAACAGAAAGTTGGTAGTCATCACCTTGATGTAGTTTGCATTCCAAAGTTTCTCTTTCATCATTTTTTAGAGTTTATCCTCACTTTTAGAGTTTGTCCTCATTATTAGAGTTTGCCCGCCAGCCAGGCGTCGATGAGTTTTCGGGCGATGGAAAGTTTCTCTGGGAGAATAGGGAGATTCTCTTTCGTGAACCATTTACCACGAGAGAGTTCTTCTTTCTGAAGATGAATTTCTCCATCTACATATTCTGCCGAGAAGCCAATCATCAGACCGCTTGGATAAGGCCAAGGCTGGGAGCCGAAATATTTCAAGTTCTTGATAGTCAGACCGGTTTCTTCCATTACTTCACGATGAACCGCCTCTTCCAGATTCTCGCCAGTCTCTACGAAACCAGCCACCAGACTGTCGAAATTTCCCTTGAAATTGCGAGCGTGTACCAGCAAGACCTGATCATCTTTCTTAATCAGAACGATGATGGCTGTGGCAAGCGAAGGCCAGACCTGTTTGCCGCATTCTGTACATTTCTTACTGATGTCGGTTGCCATTTTCATCGGAGCTCCGCAAACGCCGCAGAATTGGGTATTCATGTCCCAATAGTTGAGTTCCTGACACTTTCCTGCTTTCTGGTAAAGGGCAGGAGAGAGTTTGTAGAAACTAGGGCGCAAGCCGCACATTTCGTACTTCGGATTGCCGGTAACGGGCTCAGGAATGGTGAAGGTCTTCACCTCTGTTCCGTCTTCCATCGGGGTAATATTGAGAATGTGAGTCCAAGGCTTTGTTGGGATTGGACTCTCTTCTGAACAAGGAATCGTATAGGTTCCGTCTTCTTTCTTTTCGAGCAAGAGATCAGTCTTGCAAAATATAAACCAATACTTCATTCTTTATTTTGAACTTATTTGCTTTTTTACTTTGATTTTTATAATATGCTTTTCCAGAAGCGTTTCGAGGAGCTATTTCTTCTTACCGAACAGCAATTCGAAATCGCGCTGGGCAGCTGGCTTGGTCCATGCTTCCGGCACAAACTTCCAGTTGTTGTTTGGTTTTGCATCAACCGTTCCCATCTTTTCAATTTCTTCCATCAGATAGTAGCGCTGGTCGCGCTTGCTGCGATAGATGATTCGGCTTTCAAGACTGTCTTTCGGGATTCCGGCACCCTTGGTAAGGAGTTCGCCGCCGCCATTTCCACGATAGCTGTTAACGGCTACCTTGTACCATTTCTTCTCATCGAAAGGTTCGCCGTTGCTCATGCGCAGAATCTTCACCTTCTCGCCATCTGGCTTCGTTACGTCAACTTCGTAATCGATTCCGGCAGCACTATCAAAGTTGAACGAGAGATTCTTGAAACCGAGTCGTTGCTGGTCGTCAACGGTCTTCTCATCGAGCAGCAGGAGATGGTCGTCCGGACTCTTCATGGTGTTCACCCAGAGGTCGTAACTCATTTCCAGATGCTTTCTGATTTCTTCGCCCGTCATGCGCATTACGTAGAGCTGATTCTCGTATTTATAGAGATTGAACATGTCGCTCACACAGATTGGGCCGGCTTTCAGAATCGCGTTGAACTGAAGGGGAGCGTTGAACGAAATGTCGGCTTTTGTAATCTGCAACTGGAGGTTGAGGATGAAATCGTTGAAGGCAGAACTGCCGAAGAACTGGTCGCGGCTGTAGATGGTAGTCTTGAAGTTACCAATCTGCTTGCCCACATATTTCTTTACTTCCGCAATCTGAGGTTCGAAAGTCTTCATGAAATCCTCGTCGATAGGACAATCTGTCACATCCACAATCTTGCCTGTCACCTTTTTGTCAGTTACCACCAGCTGCTTCTTTCCGTTCACCTTTTTCTTGTTGAGGGTGAGGGTTATTTCTGCATCTGCCACGCTAATGGCGTTGTTGGCAGGATCCAGGCAAACCACCTGCTTTCCATCAGTATTGGTTACGATTTCGTTGTCGCGCGTATGGTCGTGGCCGAAGAGAATGAGGTCGAAGCCTGGCACTTCTTTTGCCACCTTGATAGAGGCGTCTTCATCATATTCGGCAGTCTGGATGCCTCCGTCTTTTCCGCTGTGGAAGAGGCCGATGATAACATCCGGTTTTTCATTCTCCTGGAGATACTTCACCCATTTGCGGGCGTTTGTTACCATATTTTCAAATTTCAGTCCGCTCCAGAGATTCTCCGTGAGCCAGTTTGGAATAGCAGGAGTAAGCATTCCCAAGACTGCCACCTTCACGCCCTCGCGGTTCAGGATGAGATAAGGCTTAACGTATGGCTCGCCTGTAGAGGTGCTGATGATGTTGGAACCTAGAACTGGGCAATTGAGTTCTTTTATCCATTTGTCGTAAACTGGATGGCCCGTTTCAACATCATGATTGCCAAACACTTGCGCATCATACTTCATGTAGTTTACCACATCGGCAGCCACGTTTCTAGCCTCTGTGTTTACATAATTATAATAATAGCAGGTAGGCTGTCCCTGCAGAATATCGCCATTCTCCAAGAGGATGAGGTTACCCTTGTAGTCTTTTCGCAAATTATTGACGTAGGAAGAAACGCGCGCCAAGGTTCCTGCTTTTGGCTTACGGTTGATGAAATCGTAAGGGAAGAAAGAGCCGTGCACATCGCTTGTCTCTATCACTCTCAGTTTTACGGTACGTTGTTGTGCCATCGCTTGTGAATTGAAAGTTAGCGCCAGAAGAAGCGCAGCAAATAATTGTTTCATATTAATTAATGTATTACTTTTGAGTAATGAAAGCCCATCAGTTGAGCTCTGTTTCTTATTTTCTCTGCAAAAGTACAAAAAAGAACTTAAATAGGCATACTTTTTGTTGGATATTTTTTAAAAACTAAAAAATAGGAGGTTTTATAATATGGCATTTGTTGATTATTACAAGATTCTCGGCGTAGACAAGAACATTCCGCAGAAGGATGTGAGAGCTGCGTATCGTAAACGTGCAAAACAGTTTCACCCAGATTTGCACCCTAACGACCCGAAGGCGAAGGCTAAGTTCCAGGCGCTGAACGAGGCGTATGAGGTGATTTCTGACCCAGATAAGCGTGCTAAATACGACCAGTATGGCGAACAATGGAAGAATGCTGATGCATTCGGCGGTTTCGGCGGAGCTGGTGGTGCAGGTGGTTCCGGAAGCTATGGTGGAGCAGGTGGAAATCCATTCGAGGGGTTCGACTTCAGCCAGTTTGGCGGAGGCGGAGGTTTCTCCAGCTTCTTCGAAAATCTCTTCGGAGGTCGTGGCAGAAGCCAGCAGTCGGCTGATGGATTCGGTTCCGGCAATTTTGGCGGATTTAATGGTTCTGCCGGTTATGGTAGCGGCTTTAATGGGGCTGGCTACGGAGCTGGTGCTGATTTCGGTACTGGCGGTTGTGGCGGCGGTTGCGGCCAGAATGGTCGTGCCAATAACGGCGAAATGAACATGAATGTGAATATCGACCTTTATACGGCTCTGCTGGGCGGCGAAGGAATCATTAAATTGAGTAATGGTTCTAAAATCAAACTGAAGATTAAGCCGGAAACGCAGAATGGCACGAAGGTTCGTGTTCGCGGAAAAGGATACGACCGAGGTGACGGAACCTTTGGCGACCTGATGATTACTTATAACGTGAAGTTGCCAACCGGGTTGAACGATAAGCAGAAAGATTTGCTCCGTCAGATGAAGGATGCAAAGTAATTTCTAAAAGAAGGGAACGGGTTCTCGGACATGAGAACTTTCCCGAAACATGAAGGTAAAAAGAAACGCCCTGCAAGAAGGGAACATTCTGAAATGAAGTTCCTGATCTTGCAGGGCGTTTTTTATTCTATTCTGCGGCATTAATCTTCGACATGTTGAACGCAGAAACCTTGCCGTCTGGCGAAACGGTTGCGTTGATTTTGAAATGGTTGGTTTTCTTAGTACCGTCGGTAAGCTGAACTTCCTCACGTGCTGAGAACTGAACCTGATATTCATAATCTTCGTCACCCACCTCGCGCTTCTTAATCTTATAATCGTTGGTGAGGAACCAGTTCAGGTTGGTCACATCTTCCTTATAAAGCTTATTCATAAAGGTAACAACATCTGCCTTGGTAGCAGAATTCTTACCCAGAAGCGAAGAGAGAATGTCCTCGCATGAAGCCTGCAAACCATCAGCATCGCGGGTATTGATGCTTTGGAAGAAATGGCGGAACAGACTGCTTACCATATCTTTCTCTTCAGGCTGCAAATCTCTGCTCTTGGCTTTCTTCATCGCATTCTCAGCCTCTTCGATATGCGAACCGTCAGCATGAGCGGCGAGATAAGCCTGGTAAGCTTCTACATTATCAGCATTCTTGGCCACATTCCAGTCGATGGAATCTATCTTGTTCAAAACCTCCTGCTTGTGTGGACTGTTTGGGTATTTGTCGAGATAAGCCTGCAGGGCCTCTTTCGAACCGCTTACTACGGCGTTGGTCCAGTCCTGATCGGTCTGTTTCAGAAGTTCGAGGTGAGCCATGATAGAATCACGATGCGCCTCGTCAGCATCTTTGTAAGTATCTAGGTAACTCTGCAGAACCATCGGGTCGCTACTCTGCATCGCATACTCGTAAGCTTCCAGTTCCTTATTCTTATTGGCACTATCATAGAAATAGTAGAAAATGCCACAAACGAGGAAGGCGAAAATCAGAGAGATGATGATGACGCCACGGTTGCTTTTTTTCTTTTCCTGGGTTCCCTCGCCGTTTCCGCCGTTCTGAGAATTAGATTGCTGTGGGCGAACCGGAGGAACGGGTGGAGTAGGAGGTGTTGCTGTTCTGACAGGTTTCTGAGGACGAGCCTGCTGTCTGAGAGCGTCCTGCCTGAGAACGTCCTGACGGCGGATTTCTTCTTGTCTGATTGCATTCTGTCTGGCTGCGTTTTCAGCTTCTTGCTGCTGAGTCATAGAAGCCTGGCTGGCAGGAGTCTGCTGGCTCATTCCTGTCGGAGGCGTCATTCTTGTGAGCGAAGGATTCAGCTCATGGCAGTTAGGACACATTTCCAGGTTGCTGAAATAAATCTCGCCACAATTTGGGCATTTGGTAATTTTGCCTGCTATTTCTACTCCGCAACTAGGGCAGGTAGGTGCTTTATCGCTAATTTGGCGTCCGCATTCCGGACATTTTATAATTGCCATAATTCTATTTTGTGTTTATTAATTTACATATATAATTCATGCTTCTCTACTTCCAGACCTTATCCACTCTTTACCTTGAAGCTAATCATAAAGTTCCAAGTTCAGGGTTCCAAGTACTATCGATGTCTGAATCTGATTTCTCTGAGCTTGTGGCGCCCCATGAAACGGCTTTTGTCAACATAGCCGTTTATTCCGTTGAGTTTGCCCTTACCCGTATATTGCCACATTTCGAAATCTCTACCATCGCGCAATACAGGGATGCGCTTCGTATACTGGGCAATCATCAGCTTGTAGCTGTCTAGCTTGCCCAGAAGATAGTTGTCATAGAAATTGGCTCCCGTATAGATGAGGGGTTTCTGCTTAAATGCTTTCTCTACGAGATGCAGAAACTTAAAGAGCGAATCGCAGAATTCTTCTGTATTCATGCCGCTTTTCGTCTCCACATCAATCATAGGCAAGAGGTCCTGATCTCCCGGACGGCATTGGGCCATGAAATTTTCCAGCTGCGTCTGCTGCGGGATGCGGGCTCTGTAGAAATGATAAGAACCTACTTTCATTCCGTAGCGATGAGCCAGGTCGATATTCTTCTTGTATTTGCTGTCGATGTTGGTTCCGCCCTCGGTAGCTTTCAGATAAACGTAAGCCATCTTAGAGTTGTCGCCCACGGTTTCCCAGAACACGTTGCCCTGATAATGACTCAAGTCGATGCCGTGAACGTGCCGACAAGTGTCTTCGCATTGCACTTGGGCATGGGCTCCCAAGGCAATAATGGATGCTATAATAGAGATAAATAATTTTTTCATAGATGCAAAGATACGAAAATCAGATGAAAATCGTACTACTAAGAGATTAATTTTATAGATATTTTACTCTTCGTCCTGATGAATCCCAGATTAACCCCTTCAATCCTTACTGAAATTTATTCTTCAATCTCAGATAATGAACGGAAGAAATTGTTCATGAAATTGCTCATGGTTTCTATCGGGGCATATTGCAGATAGCGCATGCTGCGGCGCAGATTCTTGCGCATGGTTCCCCCCGTGGTGCGTACAAAACCGCTGCTGGTCTGCTCAAACTGAATGGCCTGCTGGTCCATGATATTATAGTAGAGCGAACGGAGCGTCAGCTTGTAGGCGCCTCTTTCTATGTGATGAACGAAAGGGATTTCGTCCTGTTCGAAATCGAAAAAGGTGATGAGCACGCTTCCTTCCAACTGGGCGATTCTCTGGATACGGAGCTTGGCGAGCCACTTCTCCAGTTTTACGAAATCTACCTTGTCGCCTCGGGTTCTCAGGTAGTCTCCCAGCTGGATGATTCCTCTGAGATTAATGCCGTTAGCCAGCATTCCATTTACGTTTGCCACGATAATGCGCAGCAGATAAATGGTCTCGATAGAAGTATCGATGGCGTGGCGTTCGTCTTCCTGAATCTTGCTGAGCCGTCGGTTCAGAAAACTGTTGTTCATCTTCACCTCTCCGGCAGGAACATCATTCACATTTTTGAGCATCTGAGCTATCTTTTTCTTCTTAAAGGTAGTCATCGGTTCCATTTCTTCCTTGATGCCGAAGTTGTCGGCACGGAGCTTAGTAAAAAGGTTGCGCTGAAGAAAATTCATATGCCTTGTTCTTATTAATAGTCAATAATAAAGTTTTGTTCTTCCTGTCAAGAAATCTCTAACGCAGAAGGAGACCCTCCTCTGATTTGAGAAGTCTTCCTAACTGTATCTCTTAGGATAGCGCAAGAGGATGGCCAGCAGGGCTGCCACACCTATCGCCAGCGGATAGTAGAGATAAGGAAGAATGTCCATCGGACTGAGATTGGCCAGACCGGCTGCCAGAAGCATCTGCACACCATAAGGAATCAATCCCTGAACCATGCACGAGAAGGTGTCGAGAATGCTGGCTGCCTTGCGGTTGTCTACGCCAAACCGGTCGCCTATCTTTTTCGAAATATTTCCTACTGTCAGAATCGCTACCGTATTATTTGCCGTACAGATGTTTACCATCGAAACGAGGGCGGCGATAGAAAGTTCGGCTCCACGCTTGCTGTTTACGTGGGCTGTAATCTTGTTGATGATGAAATCTATTCCGCCGTTTTCGCGGATGATTTCGAGCATACCACCTGCCATCATGGCGATGATAATGAGTTCGCCCATGCCGATAATGCCGTTGCCCATGGCCGAAAACCAGCCAAAGAGATCGTAGCTTCCGGAGGCACCCAGAAGATGACTGCCTATGCCGATGGCGCCACAGAGTAGGGTGCCCAGAGTGAGAACAGCCATTACATTCATGCCGGCAATAGCGGTAACGAGGACGGTGAGGTAAGGCAATACTTTCATGTATTCTACCTCGTTGATGTGGGTTGGGGCCTGAAGACCGACTCCCATGACAGAATAGGCGATGAGCACGAGTACGGCGGCCGGAACCACAATCATGGAGTTGACCTTGAACTTATCGCTCATCTTGCAGTTCTGCGTCTGCGTAGCAACAACCGTCGTATCGGAGATGAACGAGAGGTTGTCGCCGAAATAAGCGCCACCTACGATGATGGCGGTCATCATGCCTACGTTAGCATCCATCGAGTGGGCCAGTCCGGCGGCTATCGGAACCAGAGCCACTACGGTTCCCACACTTGTTCCGATAGATACGGAGATAAAGCAGGCAGCCAGGAAGAGTCCTGGCAGAATCATGCTGGCTGGCAGGATGCTGAGCGCCAGGTTGACGGTTGCATCAACGGCTCCCATCGCCTTGGCTGATGCGGCAAACGAGCCAGCCAGCACGTAAATCCAGAGCATGAGCATCAGGTTGTTGGCGCCGGCACCCTTGCTGTATGTGTCCACTCGTTTCCTGACAGGCATTCCGCCGGAAATTGCCACGGCATAAATGCTCGAAATCATGAACGCTACTGTGAGCGAGAGGCTGGTGTCCTGATGGTTGCTGTCTACCGAATATACGGTAAAAGCCACGATGAGGACAATCAGTAAAAATAATGGCGACAACGCCAGCAAACCTTTTTTATTACTCATACTTCTTTTTTCTTTTTAATTAAAGAGTTACTCCATTCTTGAAGATGGAGATTTCACGATAGCCATTATACTCGTTGCGAGCCTCCTCGCCACTTGCTACGGCTATAATCTTATCAATAAACTTGCTTACCAAGTCTTTCATTTCTACACCTTCTACCAGAGCGCCGGCGTTGAAGTCAATCCAGTTTGGCTTGTTCTTTGCCAGATTGCTGTTGGTAGAAATCTTCATCGTTGGCACGAAGGTTCCGAATGGGGTTCCGCGACCTGTGGTGAAGAGAACGAGCTGGCAACCTGCTGAAGCCAGAGCTGTGGCTGCTACAAGGTCGTTACCCGGAGCTGAAAGCAGGTTCAAACCGGTTGTCTCCAGACGGTCGCCATACTGGAGCACGCCTCTTACCGGAGCACGTCCGCACTTCTGGGTGCAACCCAAAGCCTTATCTTCGAGGGTTGAGATACCACCTGCCTTGTTACCTGGCGAAGGGTTCTCGCCAACCGGTTCACCATGGCTCAAGAAGTACTCCTTGAAGTCGTTAATCAGGTGAACGGTCTTGTCGAAGAGTTCCTTATTTTCGCAACGGTTCATCAGAATGGTTTCTGCGCCAAACATTTCCGGTACCTCTGTCAGGATGCTTGTGCCGCCCTGAGCTACGAGCCAGTCGCTAAATTCACCTACCAATGGGTTGGCTGTAATTCCGCTGAAGCCGTCAGAACCGCCACACTTCAAACCTACGCGCAGTTTGCTTACCGGAACATCCTCGCGTTTGTCTTCCTTAGCCTGGGCATAGAGGTTGCGCAGAATCTTCATGCCTTCCTCGAGTTCGTCGCCTTCAACCTTCTGTGTTACAAGAAGTTTGATGCGGTCGTGATCATAGTCGCCGAGCATCTTCATGAAATCATCTGGCTGGTTGTTCTCGCAGCCGAGCGAGAGAACGAGCACGGCACCTGCGTTTGGATGCAGACAGATATCGCGAAGCACCTTGCGGGTATTCTCATGGTCGCCCGAGAGCTGTGAGCAGCCGAAATTGTGGTGCCATGCGTGGATGGCGTCGATGCCTTCGCAGCCTGTTTCTTTCTTGAGGAGTTCTACCAGCTTCTCAGCCACGCCGTTAACGCAGCCCACGGTAGGAACTACCCATACTTCGTTTCTTACGCCTACTTCGCCATTCTTGCGAACGTAGCCCATGAAGGTGCGGTTTTCCTTAGCGATGTTCAGCTGCTCGTTAACCGGGTTGTAGGTATATTCGAGCGTACCGGCAAGATTGGTCTTGAGGTTGTTCTCGTTTACCCATTCGCCCGCCTTGAGGCCGGTCTTTGCATGACCGATAGGGTAGCCATACTTCAGGATGTCTGTACCCTCGGTAGCATCGTTGATGAGCACCTTGTGTCCTGCAGGTGTATCCTGCAATAATGTGATGGTCTTGCCATCTACTTCAATCGTTTCACCCTTCTTCATAGGGCGCAAGCAAACCACTACCGAGTCGGCAGGGTTAATCTTGATAAAACTTGATTGTTCCATACGTAGTCTGTTTTTATTTATTGTTTATAATTTATAATGTTCCTGTATTGTCGCTAGTTGGCTCCATACGCCCTGAAAGGGCAAAAGCTCCTAGCCCAGGGCATCGCCCTGGGTAATTACGGACGCAACCCTGTCGCCCTGTAAGGGCAAAAGCTTTAATTCTGCCAATTCGCCTTAGAGCTGGGTTCTGCGATAGAAATCTACGTTTTCCTTCATCAGCAGCTCGATAGGCATATAGTTTACCGGCGTAACTTTCTTCTTCAGTACGATGGCCTGGAAGAGCGTGTCTACGCAGGAGTAACCCTGCATGTAGGCGTGCTGGGCGATGAGGAAGGAGATGCTTCCTTCGCGCAGACAGCGGGCGTTTTTCTCTACCATATCATAGCCCATGATCTGAACGTCGCGGCGGTTAGTCTTCAGCAGGAAGTCGCCCACGATGTGCGCCTTCGAAGTCATGGTGATGCAATGGTGGATGTTCGGATGCACGGCAAAGAACTTCTCCAGCATTTTGACGAATTCAGCACGTGTGCCGCTCAACGGCAGGTCGAGCAGGGTAATCTTCACGTTAGGGAAGTGGTCGTGCATGTAATGGCGGAATCCTACCTCTCGGTTGTCCTGCTGCTTGCTGACCACTCTTCCGTCTTTGGTCTGCCTCATGAGCAGGATTTCATCTTCCTTTGCTGCAAGCATCATCAGCATCTTGGCTGCGAAGAAACCGGAACAGAACGAATCCTGGCCGAAGAAAGAGAGCGGACGCAGATCGGGCATGTAGGAGTCGAGCAGGATGAACGGGATGCTTTTGTGGTGCAACGCCTCGGTAAACTCGCGGGTCACATCGAGCGATGAAGGCACCACGATGACTCCTTCCGGACTGGCCTCAAGAATCTTGTTGCCTTCTTCGCGGAACGATTCCTCGCTGGAACGCTCATAGAAACGAATCTCTACATCGATATGGAAGTCACGTCGGGTATCTTCACATTTTTTTGCACCTTCCTCTATTTCCTCCCAGTAAGCCTCCGATTCATGTTTCGGAATCAGCAGGTAGAAGGTATAGGATTTGTTGTAAGCCAGAGCGCTGGCGTACACATTAGGCTGATAATTCATTTCCTTGAGGGCTTTCTCGACCTTGTCGCGTGCAGGTTTCGACACGTTTGGACGGTCGTGCAGAACTCGGTCTACGGTTCCAACGGATACGCCAGCTCTCTCGGCAATATCCTTGATTCTGATTTTTTCGGCCATTGTTTTTTAGCATTACGGGTCTGGTTGCCTCGCGTGTACTTATTATATAAGGAGCCTCTCCTGGGGGCTACGATATATAAAACGTCGCAGGTACTTCCTAGCTGTGCACAGACCACAATTAGTATTAAGCAATTCTGTTGTGTGCGACCACAAGTACGAATTTTGCCGCAAATATACAACAATTTTTTGAATTGTGCGAAGACACAGCAACTTTTTTGCACGAAAAACAAAAAAAAATGCGATTTTATTTCGTTATTCGAGAAATTATGGTTATTTTTGCCCTCGAAATTGAACGACAACTGATAATTGAACTTCATTTCTCTACTGAAAAGTGGAATTTAATTTGTTACTCATAACAAACAAAATAAAAACAAAAAAATTAAAACTATCAAACATGGCAAAAATTGTAACATTAGGTGAGATCATGCTTCGTTTATCACCAGAAGGCAATGATCGTTTCATTCAGAGTGAATCACTTCGCATCATCCCTGGTGGTGGTGAGGCTAACGTAGCTGTAAGCTTGGCTAACTATGGTCATGATGCTTACTTTGTATCTAAGCTCCCTAAGCACGAGATCGGTCAGATTGCTGTCAACGGTCTCCGTCGTTACGGCGTTAACACAGAGTTCATCGCTCGTGGTGGCGACCGCGTAGGTCTCTACTATGCCGAGACTGGTGCTTCTATGCGCCCATCCAAGGTAATCTACGACCGTGCACACAGCGCAATTGCTGAGGCTGACCCATCTGATTTCGATTTCGACAAGATTATGGAGGGTGCCCAGTGGTTCCATTGGAGCGGTATTACTCCAGCTATTAGCGACAAGGCTGCTGAGCTTACCAAGTTGGCTTGTGAGGCTGCTAAGCGTCACGGCGTAACAGTTTCTGTTGACCTCAACTTCCGCAAGAAGCTCTGGACTTCAGAGAAGGCTATCTCTGTTATGCGTCCTCTGATGAAGTATGTTGATGTTTGTATCGGTAATGAGGAAGATGCTCAGCTCTGCCTGGGCTTCAAGCCAGATGCTGACGTAGAGGGCGGTAAGACTGATGCTGAGGGTTATTACGGAATCTTCAAGGGCATGATGAAGGAGTTCGGATTCAAGTATGTTGTTTCTACTCTCCGCGAATCTCTCTCTGCTACACACAACGGCTGGAAGGCTCTTATCTATGATGGTAAGGAGTTCTATCAGAGCAAGCACTACGACATCAACCCTATCATCGACCGCGTTGGTGGTGGCGACTCTTTCTCTGGTGGTCTGATCCATGGTCTTCTTACTAAGGAGACTCAGGGCGAGGCTCTTGAGTTTGCGGTAGCTGCTTCTGCTTTGAAGCATACTATCCCTGGCGACTTCAACCTGGTATCTGCTGACGAGGTAGAGAGTCTGGCTGGCGGTAACGCTAATGGTCGAGTTCAGAGATAATTATAGTTTAAAGTTTATAGTTGATAGTTTATAGGCAGTCTTGCTTACGGGCGTAGCCTCCTATAAACTATTCATTATTAATTCATATAAGATAATGGCAAAGTTTAGCAAAATGCAGGTTATGGCAGCTATGAAAGAGACTGGTATGGTACCTGTTTTCTTCAATAAGGATGTTGAAATCTGCAAGAACGTCATCAAGGCTTGTTACGAGGGTGGCGTACGTGTTTTCGAGTTTACTAACCGTGGTGACTTCGCTCACGAGATTTTCGGAGAGTTGGTAAAGTGGGCCGAAAAGGCTTGTCCTGAGATGATCTTGGGTGCAGGTACAGTTGTTGATGCCGGTACAGCTTCTCTGTATCTCCAGCTCGGCGCTAACTTCATCGTAGGTCCTAACTTCAACCCAGATATTGCTCCAGTTTGCAACCGTCGTCTGGTTCCTTATTCACCAGGTTGCGGTTCTGTAACTGAAATCAATAATGCTCAGGCTGCCGGTTGCGACGTAACCAAGGTATTCCCAGCAGGTAACGTAGGCGGTCCTTCATTCGTCAAGAACGTAATGGCACCTTTGCGTTGGAGCAACATCATGGTAACAGGTGCCGTAGAGCCAACAGAGGAGAATCTTACTCCTTGGATCAAGGCTGGCGTTCTCTGCGTAGGTATGGGCTCTAAGCTCTTCCCTAAGGAGACAGTTGCTGCTGGCGACTGGGCTGCCATCACAGCCAAGTGTCAGGAGGCTCTCGGATACATCGCGATGGCTCGCGCTTAATTTAGAGACTATTTTTCATCGAGATGCAAATTTCAGCATCCTTTTTTTCCATGTCGCCATCATCAGTTCTGGTGGTGGCGACACTTTTTCTTTCAGCTTGTTCTCCTGCGAATAAGGCTAGGGTAGATGAGCTGAACGAGCAATCCTATGCTTATCATTATCGCAATCTTGATTCTACTAAAGTGCTGGCTGAGAGGGCTTTGAAGCTCTCAGAAAATTATCCCTCAGGCCGTGCCGAAGCCTATAACAACCTTGCCTTTGTCTGTATAGCCAAGATGGATTACAAGGGAGCCAAGGGATGGCTGAAGAAGATTGAAGAGGAGAGCGATAATCAGATAGAACTCGCTATTGCCGATGTTCAGAACATGCGACTCTGCCAGAGAGAATCGCACAACAAAGATTTTTATGCTTATCGCGAAAAGGCGATGAGGCGTTTGCGCAGAATTCGCGAAGAGGTGAATTCCATGCCCCCTAGGGAAAGCAAACGTGTGATTTATGCGAAATCTGAATTCTATATTGTGGCCGCCACCTATTTTTATTATGTGGGCTTAGACGAGCCGATGCTTCAGGAACTTAACCGTCTGGACCCAGATGAGCTGGAACAGGATTCGGCACAATATCTCAATTATCTTTATAATATAGGTTCGGGCGGAGCTATCGTCAAGGGAACCGAAAACGAAATTAATCAGGCGGAATTCGACCGGCTGATCAGCTGCTACATGCTGGCTAGCGACCCTGCCCATCCTTATCCTTACTGGCAGGCTAACGCCCTGCAATCTATAAGCGAGCATCTCAGAAAAGGAGAGGTGAGCGAATTCCTCATCCGTAACAACCTGCCTGCCTTCCAGTATCTCAACATCGAGCAGATGCCAAACAATCTGCTGGCTGGCAACTTTGCCCAGCGTGCCCTCAACCTCTTTTCGAGCTACGGAGATGTTTATCAGACTGCCGGAGCCAACCGTACGCTAGCTGAATGTTTCTGGGATATCCATGATTATTCTTCGGCGCTCGACTGCCTGAATCATGCCCTGAACGACAACAAGGCGATAGAGCAGGCACCCGACCTCGTAGCGTCGATACGTGAAAGACTCTGCCTGGTTTATTCGGCTATAGATGATAAGCAGCAGAGCGATTACAACCGCAATATCTATCTGGATTTGCAGGACCGTTCGCGACAGGACCGCCAGCTGGAGGCACGTGCCGCGGCACTCGACGAGAACGCCCAGCAGCTCAACCTGATGATTGCTGCCGTGGTGGCGATGATTGTGCTCGTGGTGGTTCTGCTCTACGTTTTCGACCACATGAAGCGCAAGAAGATGAAGAACCAGTCGATGGATGAACTGCTTGCACCTTTGCGTGAGTGGAGCGAGAATAACACTCAGAAAATCAACGAATTAAAAGATAAGCAGGAGGAGGTTCAGGATGAACTGAACGTAACCCGACTGCATATCGAAGAAAACAAGAAACGCAATCTGGAACAACGGGCTAAGATTTCGCTCGTAAATAGCATTACGCCTTTCATCGACCGCATGATTCACGAGGTAAACCGACTCGCCGAAGGGGGCGAAAGCGATGAGGTGCGGCAGGAACGTTACCAGTATATCGCCGAACTCACAGATAAGATTAACCAATATAACAACGTGCTTACGGAGTGGATTCAGATGCGCCAGGGCTCACTCAGCCTGCGTATCGAAAGTTTCCCGCTCCAGCAGCTTTTCGATATTGTAAGCAAGGGCAAGATGAGCTTCCAGATGCAGGGCGTGAAACTCGATGTAGAACCTACAGATGCCGTGGTCAAGGCCGACCGCATCCTTACGCTCTTCATGATCAATACCATAGCCGATAATGCCCGCAAGTTTACACCCGAAGGCGGAAAGGTAACCATTAGCGCCAAGGTTTCTGACTTCGTGGAAATCAGCATCTCAGATACCGGAAAGGGTATGGACGAGGAGCAGCTGGCGCATGTCTTCGACCGCACCTATACGGGCGGCCACGGCTTCGGACTGCTCAACTGCAAGGGCATCATCGAGAAATATAAGAAGGTGAGTTCGCTCTTTGCCGGCTGTCAGATTAAGGCAGAAAGCAAGTTGGGCGAGGGGAGCCGCTTTAGTTTCCGCCTGCCTAAGGGCATCGCCCGCCGAACCCATCAGCTGCTGGGCATCATTATCATGCTCTTCGTGCTGCTATCGGCATCGGTCCAGCCTTGCGAGGCAAAGAAGACCAACGGCATCCGCCAACGCCACAATCATCACAAGACGAACGTAGATGCCAATCTCCAGCGTGCCGACGATTTTGCCGATAGCGCCTACTTCAGCAATATCAACGGCACCTACCAGCGCACCCTGGCTTTTGCCGATTCTTCGCGCCATTATCTCAACGCGTTCTATCTATCGAAATATCCCGACGGCAAGTATCTCATGGTGGCTCATCCGGAGGTGGGAATGGCGGCAGAACTCTCCTGGATGCGCTCCGGACTGCCAACCAATTATCACGTCATCCTGGACCTGAGAAACGAGTGTGCCGTGGCTGCCCTGGCGTTGCACCAATGGTCGCTCTACCAGAGCAACAACAAGGTTTATACCCAGCTGTTCCGCGAGATAAGTGCCGATAATACGCTCGATAATTACGTGCACACGATGCAGCAGAGCGAGAACTCGAAGACCGTGGCCGTGGTGCTGCTCATCCTGTTGCTGCTGCAGTTGCCGCTGGCTTATTATCTGCTCTATTACCGCCACGTACTGAGCTACCGGTTTGCCATGATAGAACAGACCAAGGCTAAGCGTACCGACGAGGCTGAGCAGGAATCCCTGAAACTGGAGCTGATGACCGATGAGCTGCATAGGGCTGAATATGAGAATGATAAGCTTCATATCTCCAATTCCGTGCTCGACAACTGTCTGTCTACGCTCAAGCACGAAACGATGTATTATCCGTCGCGCATCCGCCAGCTTATCGATTCGCAGCCCGATGATGTAGATTCGCTCAAGGAACTGGTAGCTTATTATAAATCGCTCTATTCTCTGCTCAGCGCCCAGGCGATGGAGCAGGTAGAAGGCAACATCAAGGCGGATGATTTCCTGAACCGCTATCTTGTTTCTCTGATGCGCGGCAATTCCAAGGATTACCATACCGGAGTGGCTGAGATTCCGGGTTCTGCCTACGTGAGATATTGGATTGACCAGCAGGATGTGGCCTATGATGCTGCGCTCCACGCCCAGCTCTTCACCCCTCTGACGGGCGATTTGCGCTATCTCCTGTGCCGTCAGATTGTGAGGGAACTGGGCGAGATTACCAATCTGCGCGGCTGCGGCATCAAGGCTTGCCAGGGCGATAAGGGTTGCCTCAGGATAGAGGCCGTGCTGCCGGCACGCATCAAATGGAAAAGTTTAAAATCATAAGAAAATAAAAATATCAGAAAATGGAAAATTTTAAAGTCATCATAGTAGAAGACGTGCCCCTGGAACTGAAGGGCACAGAGGGTATCTTCAAGAATGATATTCCAGAGGCTGAAATCATCGGTACTGCCGAGAGCGAAATAGCCTATTGGAAACTCATCAAGCAACAGTTGCCCGATCTGGTTCTGCTCGACCTCGGACTGGGCGGTTCCACCACGGTAGGCGTAGAAATCTGCCGCCAGACCAAGGAGCAGTATCCTGACGTGAAGGTGCTCATCTTTACAGGAGAAATTCTGAACGAAAAACTCTGGGTAGATGTGCTCGATGCGGGCTGCGACGGCATCATTCTGAAGAGTGGCGAACTCCTTACGCGTGGCGATGTGGCGAGCTGCATGGGAGGTAAGAAACTGGTGTTCAACCAGCCTATCCTTCAGAAGATAGTAGACCGTTTCAAGCGGAGCGTAAACAGCCAGCTGATGCGTCAGGAGGCTCTGGTAAATTATGAGATTGATGAGTATGACGAGCGTTTCCTGCGCCATCTTGCGCTGGGCTATACCAAGGAGCAGATAACCAACCTGCGCGGAATGCCTTTCGGCGTAAAGAGTCTGGAGAAGCGACAGGCAGAACTGGTTCTGAAACTCTTCCCTGACGGCAACCACGGCATGGGCATCAACGCCACCCGCCTGGTGGTAAAAGCCTGCGAGCTCCGCATCCTGGATATCGACCATCTGCAGGCAGATGAAGAATAACTCGTTTCAATAAGCGCTTTTTAAAGAATGTATAAGAAAGTATTGGCCTATCTGGCATTATCGTTGGGAATAGCCGAAGTAGTGGTGATTCTGGTTTCGTGGCTGCTTACAGCTGCGATGCCCGAGTCGTTCACCCATTCGCTTACCAGCCCCGAGGGCATCCGCTGGTTTATGGGCCATTTTGTAGACCATCTCACCTCTGTATGGCTCGTATGGTTGGTGCTCATCAGCATCACCATCGGGGTGGTAAAGCAGAGTAGGGTGCTCCATTTCGACCATACCCAGTATCGCCAGCGCACGGCCTTGCGCCTGATGCTCATCGAGTTGTGCATCTCTGCAGGTATCATGCTGGCGCTCACACTCTTGCCCCATGCCATTCTGCTGAATGCCGTAGGAACCCTCTTTCCGGGTCCGTTCACGCATAGTCTCATTCCGTACATCTGTTTCTCGGTCATGGTGATGAGCATGAGTTACGGCATCATGAGCGAGAGCATCAAGGGCATCAGTCAGGTTTATGATGCGATGAATCAAGGCATCCGCCTCCTGTCGCCCTGCTTTCTTTTCTACATTCTCGTGATGCAGCTCTATACATCCATCCTCTATGTAATGGAGTAAGATAAAAGCCCCCGATGCTCGTTTCCTCGCATCAGGGGCTCTTTTCTTATTGTGGTAAAATCAGGGATTCCTGTTCGGTTTTTCGGGGAGTTCGCTTACTCCAAACCGTCACCTTCATTACCGCCGGTGGTTCCGCCGCCTTCAGTATTTCCGCCGCCCGGGGTGTTATCCGAACCGCCACCACCTGGGTTATTGTCAGGGTCTTCCACATCGCCCTTATCGTCGGAGGTAACGTTTTTCACCACCTTGCCGTTGCGGTCGTAACAGGTAATCTGGATGGAGGTTTCCTGCAGCTCGCGCTTGATGTCAACGCTTGGGGTGAAGATTACACGGCGGTTGGTAATCAGACTGGTAGCCACTTCGCCTACGGTAGGCACACTCTTGGCTCTTACGCCGAATCGCATGGTTCCCAATCCCGGAACGGCTACGGAATGGCCTTCGGTACACCACGCCTTGATAACCTCGCCTGCTGCATCCCAGCAAACCTGCATCACGCCTACGCTAACGCCGCTTCTGATAGCAGCCTCCTTGATAACCTTGCTCTCTGAGAGCTTGTTGTAAAGTTCGGTACCGAGGATGAATCTGTACTGACCCTTCATTTCGCCTACTTGGATAAGGGTCTCCTTTGCTTTCAAATTAATTGCCATAATCTTTTGATTTTTAAATGATGAATACTCTTGTTAACTTGTAAATCCTACCGGATGGTGATGGTTGGCACGTAGTAGGTAGAATCTACTTTGGTGGAGATGTTGTTCTCCTGATGTTGCCGCTGGTTCTTTCCGATTACGAGTCCTGCCGTGCAGGAGCTGGATAGGAAGGTGACGATGGCTGAGCAGATTGCCACGATGAGATACCTGATGAATGCCTTCATGTTCTGGTTCATGATTTTTTTCTGCCCCCTGTTAAGTTTCGCTAGCGAAACGACTCGTTTCGAGGCTTGGAGTCTTGGTTTCATTTTCTTTTTTATTTTCCCAATTAGGGAAATATTTTTCTCCAATTGGGCAAGTGATTTTGCGCGCTTTCTGAATCACGATGCAAAGATACGAAATCCCGATTTATCAGGTGTGCGATAGCGTGCGATACCATGCGATAGCGGAACATTTTCTGAAAAACTATCAACTATTAACTATAAACTATCAACTAAGCTCCCGGTTCCCCGAGGTTATCGAAAATAGCCTTCACCTGCTTGGGCGTGAACGACTTGCAAGTCTTTTCATACCCCATCTCCTGCAATTCATCCCAGAGCGGTTGGCAACGCCGAATCCAACTCATGAGATGATTTACGGCCGTGCGTGGCATACTCTCGGGAAAGTACATCAGCCCCAGTTCCTTCTTCGTATACGTGCGGTTTATAAAATCTTCCATAATCTTAATTTTTTAATCATTTGTTTATCGGCTCCTTGCTCCCGGAAGGTGCAGCAGCCCCTAAAAGATAGTATTCGCTGAAATCCTTGCAGCCCGGTGGCAACTGGTGGTGAACCAGCTGGGGGAGCATCTCCCTGAGTTGCATAAAGAGGCTTTCGCCCGGCACATCCTGATCAGGAAACATATGGAATTCCACCTGATACAGTCTTCCGATATCCGTCAGCAGCTGCTTATCCTCGGGTTTGAGGAGCGTGGCAGAAGGGATGGCTATCGCCTTATGTCCGGCAGAAAGCATCGCCCAGCAATCGCTACATCCCTCCGTAATAAACAGCCTCTCGCCCGGTTTCAGTCTCCTTATAACCGGTAGATTATAGATGCTGCATCTGGCACCGGAAGGGAACCGGAAGCGTGGAGCATCCTGCTCCATCCGATGCGAAGCAGAATCTGTGTAATCTGTGAAATCTGTGGGCGATTTGTCAGCAGTCACCCCAATCCCGTCCTTCCGATGCGAAGCAGAATCTGTGAAATCTGTGAAATCTGTGGGAGATTTATCAGCAGTCACCCCCTTTAAATCTGTGGGAGCCTTCCGGTAATCCAGATTCCGGTTCTGGATTCCTATAAGCCGCCCATCGGTATCGAAGTAAGGAATCTGCAGCCAGTTGATGCCCTTCTTATCCGTCCATGAAGTCAGTCGGCACCAGTTCACCACTCTCCAGTCAATCTTCCTCTCCTCGAAGAGAAATCTCCGAGCTGCCTGGTTGAGCCAGGGATGTTCGAAGAACCTAGCATACCTGCTGGCATCGAAGGAAGATTTCTCCGAATTATCACCAGAAGAAGCATCGCCGGATGAAGAACCGGATGAAGAATCCTCCTCCAGCTGAATCTGATGTTCCTCGGCGAGCCATCGGCAAGCCGCCGGAAAATCCTTCCCCAGGTATCTCATCGCCAGGTCGATGGTGCCGATAGAACTCCTCATGCAGACATAGCATCTGCAGCTGTTCTTGTTCTTGTTGAACGTGAGGCTGGCGTGGTGGTCGTCATGGAAGGGGCAGAGCGCCTTATGGTGCTCCACCTTCATCCCCATCTCTTTCGCAACCTTCTCTATCGGAAGTTCGCGCAGTTTCTGAATCTCATATTTCTCCATCATATCTTTTTCCCTTTCTTTTTCTTAGCCGGTGTACCCGTCAGATATTCAGCAGTCTTGGTATAGAGTTTCGTCTGGCTGTTATAAGTAATAAACTGGCGGTTCTTCCATACGTTGAGCTGATGCTTGGTACCTTCCTGATTCTTACCCAGACTCAGGCGCAGGGTTTCCAACTGCAGCTCGTTGAAGGAAGTTTCCAGCTGGTCGAGCATGTTTTTCGGTCCGCTTCTCTGAGCCTCTTCCTGCCCATCGCCCGCTTTAAACATGTCGCCGAACACCTTAACCTTCGACCACAAATCGTAGTAGCAGAACCATTCAACGAAGTCGCCGATGGATTTCGACCAGCTCTGGTCGTTCAGAATCCACAGCACGGCTCCCTTCTTCCATGCCGAGAAGATGCTGCGGTGGGAGAGTTCCCAGAGCGTATCATCATCGGCAAGGTCGGCAAGGCATGCCATTTCCTCTGCCAGCTTATCGGCTATCTTGTTGAGCTGCTTCACCACAAAACTGCCCTTGCAGTTGTCCAGCCTCAGCAGGTAGCAATCGAGCTTTTCGAGGAAATCTTTGTTGTACGTTCCCTGTCGCGGAATCTTTCCGCTTCGCTCACCACGGGCTTTGTAGGCGAAAGGTATGCGCCCGAAGAAACCATTGGTCAGGTCTTTCTTGTAGAAGAGTCGGGCCGCCTCGGGAGTAGAGGTAAAGGTGAGGTTCACACGGAGCAGAGGGTTGCCCGTTACGCCATCAGCCGTGGCGCGCAAGGCTCCAGCCCTCTGACAGTCGAAGATATTTCTTACCATCTGGCTCACCTGCTTATGCCCACCACACATTCTGTCGGCCATCTCCACCTCAGGCAGATTGATGTACTGGGTTCTTCCGCCCAGCTGTTCGCAAGCCATGGCGTTCTGGATGAAGGCAGGATTGGTGACATCAGAAGGTGGAAACCAGAAACTCACGTCCGGGCGCTCCGGTTTTTCCTTGTTGGCGCCCTTGGTTTTCATCTGTCGCTGCCAGTCAACCAGTTTCTTGAACTCAGTCTCATCATGCTTTCTGAAAGGTCTCATGATGGCCTCTACAAGATGACCCAACTGTGCCTTTCCGATACCCGATGGACCTATCAGATGGCCCATTTGCCCGCACATTTCGTAATATTTGTTGTCGGAATACATGAATCTTACGTCTGTGAGATGAGCCGCTAATGCCGGAATAGCCATCGGAATGAGCACTTCCTGCATGTCTTTTGATGCCTGAGAGATGGCAAATTTTACAAATTCAGTACCCTTGCTGGGTTTTGGCATCGCCGGAGCGATGTTGCTAAAAATATTATAATCCATTGCTTTTTAGAGAGTTAAATCAAATTTCATGTTCATTTTTTCTTGCTTGCAGTCTCAGTCTCAGAGTCTCAGTTGTTTTTTTTATGGTCTCGCTCCCTATATATATTATATATAACTAATTAATAATCAATAAGTTATAAAGCCTTAAGAAGCGGGTTTGAAGTTGGATTGTGATATTTATCCTAACTGAGACTGAGATTTGAGACTGCTTTGAAGAGGAAATGAGGGTAGGGATAATCCTGTTACCGGCACCCCCGAAGTCCCCATTTCCTCTAGAAAGCCTCAACTCCGTTTATCTGTCATCACTCTTGCCGCTAATGATACGCAGCTCGTTGGCGGCTCCCTGGCAGAAGTCCTGGAAGGTGAATCGCTCTGAGAACTGCGGGCGGTTGAAGGTAGGGTAGAGCGTACCGTCTTTCTTGCGGTTCACGTTGATGTACTTTCCTTCATACACGTGCGGATTTCTCTGCACCACCTTCTGCTGTTTCTTCTCCTGGTCATTCTGCACAAAGGTGAAGTGGTCTTCTTCATCGTGCGTAATGGCTCCATCCAGATACTCGCCAACGGCCATGCGCCCTGGCTCCTTAGTCATCAACTTGAGGTCGATACCCAATTCTGTGTTTGGGTAGAAAATCATTTTAGACATAATTGTCGTCTTTCCGGTTATTCCCTCTGTTTCGATGAGAGGGGACCTCCATTCCGCATCAGCCAAATTCGAAACAGGCTTCGGTCTGCGCTTGCCCAGGTCTGATGTGGTTTGGTGCTGCAAAGGTCGGGATTTTGGGAGAGATAACCAAGAAAAAAAGTAGATAGAAGTGAACAGAATAATATTTACATTTTTCGAAATATAGATGTTTATCTAAGTTAAAAAGTAGATTATAAAAAAGCAAAGTAGATTATAAGAAACAGAAAAGTAGATTAGGAGGTTACTGGGAATCTACTTTTCTCAAAAAGTAAATCTGTTTTTCTTGGAAAGTAGATTACCATTTGAAAAACAAACAAAAAAAAGTGTATCAGCCATTAATCTGATACACTTTTTATGAGTTTCGAGTCATTTCGCCCATAATCAAATCTACTTTTTAAGCACTAAAATCCATCAGTTCAGCATTATTGCTATTTGCAAAAATAACATTGATACCTGCCGTAAAATCTTTTACCATTTTAGAGTTCTTGTCATATCCTAGACTATGCTTGTTTACTGCGGCATATTTTACGGGTTTGTAGATTCCGTTGTAATGTTCCAGGAAGTAATCTACAGCCTGTTTCACATTCTCAGGCAAGGCCCATTGACAGAAAATATATTCATACATTCCCATCAGTTTATGCTTGAATCTTGCTGGCAGCAGTTCATCGAAGTGGCTTATTACATATCTGATTTTCTTTATGGTTTTCGGATTGTTGCCCCAAAGCACCTTCTCTTTAATGGTAATATCCTCATTTTCGGTCTTAGCTTCAATAAGGCATAGATGATCCATCGATGCACAATTCTGCTTGTGGAATTCTCCTTGTGCAAATCCTTCTTCCGAAGCATATTGCTGATATGCCTGGTAAGCGGGAGTAGTTGCTTTGAGATACTCTATCGCATCTTCAGAGATGAGCATAATCATATTTTCCATACGTTTGTATGCATTCTGTCTGTATTTATCCAATATGCATTTGCTCTTAATGGGGTCTTTGCGTATATCCCGTTCCTCTTCTAGTATTTCTGTGCAGATATCCATGCATTTCTTTTCTGCCTTGAAGAATTTTATCATCTCGTTATACAGCCCCTGTACTTCTGCCGGAAAACTATCGAGTTTAAACAAATCTGCCTCATAGACTTCATCTCCAAGTAATGATGCATCGATTACCGATTTGGGTGAAATCTTGTAGGTCTCACATTCTTGAACCGTAGGATGCTTTCTTGGGCAGAATTTCTTGAGGATAATTTTCAGAGGAGATAGGTGGCTTCTGATATGTCTTAGAACTTCGCTTACAGAATTATAGTAGTTATTGTGGTCCGTAGCAAATTGATTGTTGAAAGTGGGTTCAAACTTTTTCAGTCGTTCCAGTTCTTTTTCCATTTTTTCGCGGGCTTGAGCTATGAATTCTGAAAGCTTTTCTATTTCGTCTAGGTCCTTGTGCTTCATTTCGAGTGCACAAGTGAGGCGATTTGCTCCATCCTTTTCAAAATTAGAGACTATGTCCTTTATCTGATTTAGTCGGTCTAGTGTAGGCTCGATATCAGTATGGTAATATGCCTGAAGGCATTTTTCTTTCTGATCTGCTTTCATATATTTTATATTATTGTTTTGATGCAAAAATACAAATAAAAAAATGAATTCTTCACAAAAACTCTAGAATATTTTTAAATTTCACAGAATTTAATGTATAAATAGCAATTTGATGCAATATTTTTTCGTATTCAACCAAGCTTTTTATTGTAGTAAACAGAATATCCGTTTCCCTCTCGCCTCCCGTTCCAAGCAGTTCCCCCTCTCGCCTCCGTTCCAAGCGATTCCATCGCTTGTCCCTTATCCCTTCTTCCTCCACCCAGCCTCCTCTCCAAGCGCCTCCATTTTCCCTATCTCCATTCCGCAATCCTTTCCGCCATCTCATTCAGTTCCAGGCATTGTTCCCTGGTAATAGTCTTCTTCTCCATATGGTAATTCCAGGGGCTAATCTGAAGCAGCAGCCCCTCAGAGCAGGCATAAAAGCTCTCCCCGCAAGGCTTATACAACCTTGGGAACCCGTTCTCCCTCAAGAGCACAATACGGTACCCCCGGTTCATAGCCTCGCGCAAAACCTCCTTCTCCTTAGTCGAGATAGCAGCACTCACCAGCACGCCACCACGTTCTCCGCAAGCCAGCCATTCCTCGCGCAAGCGCCTCAAATCCCCCTCAGAATACCGGCGATGTACAACGACCGCCACCTTATCAGGAATATCGAGCAAGAAACAGTTGCCCACCATCTGGCATCTGCGACCCGCCACCTCTTTATTCTGCATCACGGTAAAAAGCCCCGGGTTCATCCTCTTCACCATCAGTCTTCTCGGGTTATCATCCAAGTATTTCTTCCATCCCTCCAGTTGTCTCTCATGCAGCAGAACCTTGTCATTATACCCCAATTCAAAGAGCCCCTTCCTTGGTGCCGTATTCATCCCATAAATCCTCCAATAAGCCTTGTTGCATCCCATCTTAAACCCCTTTATCACCATTCCCAGCGAACCCATCTCTTTCTCTCTTTTTGCCGTCATCCCAATTGAGCCCGCTTCATTCTCTCCAGTCTGAGCCTGGTTAGCCTCTCCAGCCAGAGCCAAGTTAGCCCCTTCTGTTTGAGCCAAGTTAGCCCCTTCTGTTTGAGCCAAGTTAGCCCCTCCAGCCGAAGCCAAGTTAGCCCCTTCTGTTTGAGCCTGGTTAGCCCCTTTAGTTTGAGCTAAGTTAGCTTCTTTGGTCAAAGCCGAAGCCTGTCCCCCTCGAGCCTCCGTTCCAAGCGATTCCATCGCTTGTCCCCCTCTCAAGTCCTCCTTCACCCTCACAATCAGGTGAATATGATCAGGCATGATGCAAACCCTCCAAACCTCCACCTGGGGGTAATATTTATGAATCTTCGGAATCTCCTCCTTCGCGATGGCAATCCCCAGTTCAGAAAGCATCACTTTCGGCGCATCACCATCCCCAGGACGGGCATCCACCCGTCCCCACAGTTTCCCCAGCAGAGGCATGCGTCCCTCCACCACAAGCGTCAGCATATAAGTACCCCTTCCATGGTAATCATGCCATGGGCTTCTGCGTTTCATGGAGTGCTGGGTTTCATGCACCCTCAATCCTCTAGCTATAGCTTCATCTCTATCCATAATAAAATAAGTAAGCTTGTCCCTCATCGCCAATCTTCACCATTCATCCCTGCCTTCTCTCTTCACTATCTCCTTCACCCGTTCCTCTATTTTCCTCCAAGGTTGCCCCAGGTTTACCGTCCTCACAAAGATGCGATGCCTCGTCTCCTTATACCTATAAGAAAAGTCGAAATCCTCATCCACGGTAGGGTAGACCAAAGCTCCGCAAGCATTCATAGTATGCGGCTTGCTCCGGTCTTCCTGGTTCATCACATAAGAAAGAATCTGCGATAGGTGATCTCTGCGCACCTTCTCCCTGCCGCCAAACTTCGAAACCAGCGCCTCTCTGTAAAACTTGGCATCAAGAATAAGCTTCTCCTGCGTATTCGGATTAAAAAGCGTCACGTCGGTTTCCATCATCGGTAGAGCCTCGCCAGCCTCCTTAAACATCATCCCGAAAGGTGAAAGCTGGAAATCAATATATTCCCGATGCACCTCAGGATACTCATCCCGGCAATTCAGCTTGCAGAAATTCATGAGGAATCGCTCAAAGATGCAGTTCATCCGGAAATCATCCTCCGTGAAATCCAAAAACTCCAGTCTGCCATCCTTATCCTTGCAGGGAAGGGTAGAGTCCCAAATCAACCGGCAGATATTAAGAACCAGCTTATAAAACCCGCTAAGCCTATGCTGAAGAAGCCGCCCCAGCAAACCTTCTGTAACCCGAATCTCCTCAATATGAGGAAATTTTGCCAAAGTCTTTCGCAACCTGGCTCTGATATCCTCATCAATTCCCTCTATCCTCATCAGTCTTTTCAAGGTAGAAAAGATAACCCGGTTGATGACTACATCCTGCGTAAGCTCATCTACCTGGCAGATGGTTCTGCCTTTTAGCTGCTTACCGCTTTTCAAAGTCTCAGCAAGATTCAGCTTGCCGCGAACGCCCTCCACTTCATGCTCCTCAAACCGATACGCTCTCAAAAGTCCTTGGCGCAAAAGCCTATCGCAGGCGTTGAGCAAAACAGTTGACAATAGGTTCTCCAGCGAATGGCATTTCTCGCCATCCACCTTTACCTTGTCAAGCTGGTCGCTTACGCCCCAGGCATAACAGAGCAGATAATACAGATTTTCAATTGGAATTTTCTGTTGCATTTCAGAACTTCAGTTTGTTGCAGATTAACTCATATTTATCCTCATCATCAAAGCAGATTTCACGAAGATACGGAAACAATTCATACTCACAGATATCGTTCCACCAGACAGAAAAATCTTCACAACCCTCTGCCTGACAGAAATAACTGTGCCCGATTTCCAGCCCTCGGTCGATGGTCGAGATTACCTCGTTGGCAGTTTTCACCCTGCTCACTACCAGCTCCGCATTCTTCTGACTGATGCCTTTTTCTTCCAAAAAATTGATGAAGGCTTCGTTGAATTCCGGCTTGATAGGGCAGAAGCGGAACCGGCGCCGCAGGGCGTAATCTACGATGGCTAGCGAGCGGTCGGCCGTGTTCATGCAGCCTATCAGATAAACATTCTCGGGTACAAAGAAACGTTCGTCATCCTCGTTGCTGTAGGTCAGCTTAATGGCGTATTGCTTCTTGCGTTTGTCGGCCTCTATCAGCATCATCAGCTCACCCAGAATCTTGCTGATGTTTCCTCGGTTTATCTCGTCGATGATGAAGACAAACTGCTGGTCCGGCGAACGTCTTGCCTTGCTGCAGAAGTCAAAGAAAATGCCATTCCTCCGTTCAAAGCCACCCTCCTCAGAAGGGCGGATGCCCTGCACGAAATCCTCATAGCTGTAGGATTGATGAAACTGTACCATCTCGATATTCTCATCCTTCACAAAGCCAATCAGCTGATAGGCTATCTTTCTGGCCAGAAAGGTTTTGCCCACACCAGGTGCTCCCTCTAGGATGATGTTCTTCTTTGCCTTCAGCAGGGAAACAATCTTCTTGAATTGGCTGGCGCCGATGAATGGCTTATCTGGGTCTTTATCAAACTCGTAAACAGGCTTGCCTTTCAGACCTTCGCAGAAGTTCAGAAATTCGATGTATTTTCTTACGTGGCATCTCAGGCTTGTCATTTGGTGCCTCTTGCCGTAGTCCAGTTCTTCGTCTATTCTGCCTGTCAGGAGTTTGCTCACTTCTGTGGCATCCTCTGCTTTCTTGATTTCCAATACCGAGTTTACCCCGCAAGCCTCTTTCGCTACCTTGCAGATAACCTTGTTTGAGCCTACGCTGGCATAGCCACCGGGCTTGGTTTTGTCTATTTTCAGAAATTTCAGAAAGGCTTCCTTTACCTGTTCCTGGCTTTTCCCTTCTAATTTAAAAATATTCTTATCTGCCATATTTATTGTCTTATTTATAAGTTGTTTTGTAATTATATTTTTAGTTGGATCTAAGAAGATCTAAATCCCATGGGTATCGATCTAAGAAGATCTAATTGATTTGTTCATTTCGATAGGATCTTCTATCTTTGCAACGTGTTTGATAATTATATTGTAGAATTTAACAACGAAAATTATGGAAAAACAATGGATTTCAACTATTGAGCTGCTTAACTATCTGAAGGAACATCCTAATAAGGAGAAAGAATGCAGACTCAGTTTGGGCTATGGTCTAGGTTCCACCCATTATTGGTATTGGGACCCCGAGACAAACATGTTCATGCACTCCCGCGACTGGGATTTTGAGCCTTATACCGCAAGTCAAGTGGTTAAATGGTACGGGGAAGGCAAATGGAAGATTGAACAATGAATCATCCCGTAACCATGGCGTTGCTTCTTGTTGGGGAGCTTCGCAAGCGGGATTTATTGGAAGACGTAATTCTAGCAAATGACATTGGTAATCTTCGGGTTTGCACGCATTGCGGGAAGTTGATGAATGAGGGATGGACGTGTGTAGATTCTCCTTATTGTTCGGATAAGTGCTTGCTGGCTGATAATCCAGACCTTGATTTGGATAATCTGGCAAAAATGACAGAACAGGAACTGGATGCGTCTGAAATTTTCTGGACAGCATGGGAAGGCTGATAGTCTTCTCGAATTCTATTAGAGTGGGGGTGAACAAAAAGTTCATCCCCTTATTTGTTTTTTCTGCCATAAATCCTGATTTTACATAGCCCTTTCTCTTTATTCTACCTCCTCGCACATCGCCATCTCTGCGCCACGATAAATAACAACGAGCTGATGAAGCTTCGTTCTCTTTACTGATTCGCGCACGATGTCGCTATCGGCGTAGCGCCTTATCTGAGCAGAGGCTTCCTCGAAGAGATGGTTCAACTGCTCATCGCTGGTGCCCGGCTTACAATATTTCAGCTCCACGATGTAGGAATCTTCCATGTCCTTATAAATGTCGCAGAGGGGTAGGAGGAATATGTCGGCATAACCGCCATCGTTGTCCAGTTCCGAGATTGGACGGTAGAACTTGCATTGGCTCGTCATCGCCAGGGTGAAACCATGAACGTAGGCCTCGCCCTTCTGCTTGTCGCGCTGGGAAGAGAAGCGCTTCAGGCAATCGGCTATGTAGGCGAAGTAGGGCTTGAATGCGCCTTCGTAGGCAAGCTTGCTCTCCAGTTGGGTCTTGTCGTATTGCTCAAATGTGAGGTCATTCTCCTTATAGGTATCCAGCAGATAGGTGTACATCTGGTCTCGTACCACCTCGTTGGGAACCACAAAGCGGGTGTTGCCCTGGTAGGTGCCGCCTATCGTTACCATGCCGAAATAGAAGAGCAGACTCAGAAAATTGTCCGGGTCGTTGATGCGCTCGGCGGGGAAATTCTCCATCAGGGTTCCCGTGGTGAATCCCTTGGTTACAATATCCTGTATGATGCTGGCATCGTGGGCAAACTCCTTGTCATGGCGGATGAGCATGCGGATCTTGTCGTAATCGATGCGGATGTTGGTTTCCAACATGCTATCAGGAATATCATAATCGTTGCGAATGTAATTGTCCACAAAATTGAGCACCATCACGGAGTTGTACATGGTTGTCTTGCCATATCTTCTGATGCTGAAACAATAATTATCATACCATGGTTTCATCACTTCTATCAGCTCATCCACGCTATGGCGGAATGGCAGCACGCTAGAGTAATAAGCCAGCATTTCACGTACTTCATCCTCGGTAAATCCTACCATCTCGTTGAACTCAGGAGATAGGGAATAGTTGGTTCCAATGTTGAAACCGCTGGTCAGATCATCCATGGTTACGGGACTTACTCCTGTAACGAAGACTCTGCCCAATGAATCGCCTGCGGCTCCCTTGATGGTATCGAAGAAATGGCGGAGATATCCCTCGCCGTGAGTCTGCTCGCGGTATCGGGTTTCATGCTCTTTGTGGGCAAGAATCTGATTGGTAAAATGATCGTACTCATCGATGAAGAGATAAATCTTCAAGCCTGTTTCAGCACATTTGTCGCATAGAAATCCCAATTGGGCAACGGCATCTTCCTTCTGGTTCATCTCTTCCTTTATGCCCGGTGGCAACAGGTGGGCGTATCTGCTGCAGAAGGAATTGAACTTGTTGTTGCAATGGGCATCAAGTCCCTTTTTATAATTATCCAATCCTGCTGAAATCATGGCAAAATTCAGATGCAGGATAAGATAACTGTTGCGTTCGGGGGTAGGATTTTCTCCGATGTAAAGTTTCCCGAAGAGGCTTTCGAACTGATCTTTCTTATTGATGTCGTAATAGTTTTCGAGCATGGAGATTGTAAGGCTCTTTCCGAAACGGCGAGGGCGTATGAAGAAGAAATATTTGTTTGATTCTTCTATATTCTCAATGAAAGGAGTCTTGTCAACAAAGTAGCAATCTTCCTTGATAACATCCTCGAAATTCTGCATTCCATAAGGGATGCGCTTGCGATAGATTCGCTTTTGTCTTTCTATTTTTGCCATAATCGAAACCAACTTTTTGTTTTATGCCGCAAAGTTAAGATTATTATTTGGAATAAGCAAAGTTTTTTGAGCATTTTTCTTGGCGGTTTATCAAAAATGTGTTATTTAGCGCAGGAAAACTGAAGGAACCTGAATGACATGTGTAACAGACGTGTTTTGACCTCCTTTTTTTACTTTCCTCTTTTTAATTCTAACCGGTATTATGGTAAATAGGCGTTATGAGAAAAAGAAAGAGGTGAAATTCGGAACCTGAAAATGGAAACGATTCACCCCTTTCTGAGTATATCTTTTTTGAGTAACTCTTTTCTGAGCATTTCTTTCTGATCTTTTCTTTTTATTCTGAGATGAATCCTGATTTCAATATTATGAAAGCTTGGGGTTCATCTCAGAACAGAATCCTACATCATGCCCGTAAGACGCTGGATGGCGATGACTGCCTGATTGTATTCATTAATCGCATCGGCATGCTTCATCAGAACATCGATGGTTTCCTCGATGACATTCACATATTCTACATACGAAATTTCGCCATTTTCATATTCTATCGTACTCAACTTCGAAATTTGCGCAGAATGAGCCTGATTGTTCTGCTCGTAATATTTCAGACGGTTGGATGCTGCCTGGAGACGCTTCGTACAAAGACGGAAATCGCGCTCTTTTTCTGTCTGCTCCTGGCGCATTTCGATTTCAGCCAATTCGCGGTCTTTCTGGGCTGCCTTTACTTTTGCCTTCGTAGAACCGTAAAATAAAGGGATGCCTACGCCAATCTCGAAACCGAAGAAATTGCCCTCGGCAAATCTCGAACGGTCTATGTTGTATGGATTCCAACTGGAAATGACACATTGGGTGCGCAAAGATAAGGATAAACTTGGAGCAAAACCTGATTTGGCTGCCTTGATTTCCTTATCGAGAGCGATGAGCTTGTCCTGCTGGTAAATGCCGTCGGCAGACTGCTGATAATTATAGGAATTGAGATTCTGGGCTGCGATGGCCGAGAGATTCTCTTCTGCCGGTTTTATGGGCTCCTGCGTGTTGAGCTGCGTCATGAGGTCGATTTGCAGACGCTCGATTTCGCTCTTTACATCTGCCATTTCCAGACGGTTTTCGTTGCATTTGCGGTCGGCTGAGAGATATTCCAGCTGGCGGCTCTCTCCTGCCTTGTAACGCATTTCTGCAATCTGGCTGTAACGCTCTAATACTGAGTCGATTCGCTCCAATATCTGGAGTCTGTGAGTCTGATAAAGCATCTGATAATAGGTGTTGGCGATTTCAGCCTTCAGTTGCTGGCTAACCACGTTCAGGCGACTCTTTTCTGCCTGAATTTCAGCCTTCAGTTGGTTGCGGCGTGAGGCATAGACGGTAGGAAAATCGAGGCTCTGGGTGAAGGTAAAACCGTTGTCCGATTCGCCTCCCGTGGCTGGGTTTTGCGAGAAGGCAACCTCGGTTTTATCCAGCTCCCAAGCCGTGCCTTGCATCACCTGCGCACGCTCTACCGACTTCTTTCCTGCCTGCATCTGAAGGTTCTGTCGGGCAGCCAAATCGAAACATTCCTGCAGGGTAACTTTCCTGCCCGCAATATGAGCATCAAAATGCTGGGCTCCAGCTGTGGCTGGCAGCAGGAGCAGGATGGCGGCAAAGCAAGCCACCACCCTATTTTCTGTTATCTTTATTCTGTTCATTATTTTCTGATATTGAAATCTTACTTTTTCGTAAACATCTTGTAGATGGCTGGCAGAACCAGAAGCGTGAGGAGCGTGCTGGTAATGAGGCCGCCTATCACAGCCGTAGCAAGAGGACGCTGGACTTCTGCTCCGTCGCCATGGGATAACGCCATCGGGAGGAAACCCATAGAGGCTACCAGGGCCGTCATCAGAACCGGACGGAGACGAATCATGCAACTGTCAATAATTCTTTTCTGAATAACAGCCGTAAGACTTGCGCCATTTTCCGCAGGAACCGCAGCCGTTTGCTTCTGCATCTGGTTCATCTGACCTATCAGCACGATGCCGTTGAGAACCGCCACGCCAAAGAGGGCGATGAAACCTACGCCCGCCGAAATGCTGAATGGCATTCCGCGCAACCAGAGCGCCCAGACGCCACCTATCGCAGCAAGCGGAATGGCGGAGAACACGAAGAGGGATTCGCGCAGATTCTTGACCGTGGCATAGAGCAGCAGCAGAATGATGATGAGCGCTACCGGAACCACGATGAGCAAACGCTGGGTGGCACTCTGAAGATTCTCAAACTCGCCACCATAATTATAATAGTAGCCCTCAGGCAGCTTCAGTTTCTCATCGAGGATGGTCTGAATGTCCTTCACGGTACTCTGCACGTCCCTACCCTTCACGTTGAAACCTACGTAGATGCGGCGGGCACCATTCTCATGAGAAACCTGAGCAGGAGCCGGTTCGTAAACCACATCAGCCAACTGAGAAAGCGGAATACTCTCGCCACCAGCCAGCGGAATACGGAGCGACTGAAGCGACTGGAAGTTGCGCTCCTTAGGGTCAAGACGCAGAACGATGTCAAACTTTTTATCGCCTTCGTACACAGCTCCAGCCGTAGCGCCCGCAAAGGTGGTTTCAAGAATGCGGTTGATTTCGTCAACAGTTACCCCATAAGCCGCCATGCGTTCATGGTTATATTTTACCTGAATCTGAGGCAATCCGGAAACCTCTTCCACGAAGATTCCACTCACGCCCGGCACATTCTTTATCATTCTTGAAACCTTATCAGCCTGCTGGGTAAGCACATCGAGATTGTCGCCAAAAATCTTAACCGCTACATCCTGCTTGATGCCCGTAAGCAACTCGTTGTTACGCATCTGGATAGGCTGCGAAATCTCAGCTTCCAAGCCCGGAATCGTCTTCAGGGTTTCTTCCATCTTCTCCATCAGTTCGGCGGTAGTTTCTGCCGAAGTCCATTCAGCTTTCGGCTTGAGCGCCACCATGATGTCGGCCCTTTCTACCGGCATCGGATCGGTAGGAATCTCGGCGCTACCTATGCGGCTCACCACCTGCTTGATTTCAGGATATTCAGCCTTCAGAAGTTTCTCAGCCTTGGAGCAGCTCTCTACCATCTGCGAGAGCGAAGTGCCCTGCGACATGCTCATTTCTACCGCAAAATCGCCCTCTTCCAGACTCGGAATGAATTCGCCACCCAGGAAATGGAAGGCTACTGCGCTCATGCAGAAGAGCGAAACGGCGCCGGTAATCACATCCTTATATCGCGCCAAGACCCATTCCAGAACCGGTCGATACCAGCCCTGAAGTTTCTCTATCATTCTGTCGCTAAAGGTTTTACGCACATGTCCCTTCTTGCTCAGGAAGAGCGCACTCGCCATCGGAACATAGGTGAGCGAGAGGATGAAGGCACCCAGGATGGCGAAGAAAACGGTAAGCGCCATCGGACGGAACATCTTGCCCTCGATGCCCACAAGCGTCATCAGCGGAATGTAAACTATCATGATGATGATTTCGCCAAATGCCGCACTCTTGCGGATGCGCGAAGCGGAATCATGAACCTCCTCATCCATCTCTGCCTGAGAAAAACGGATGGGAGTATCGGCAGAATTTCTCGCCTTCCGCTCAATACTCTTCACGCCCAGATGGGCCACAACAGCCTCTACGATAATGACGGCAGAATCGACTATCATACCGAAATCGATGGCTCCGAGCGACATCAGATTGCCGTCGATTCCGAAGGTCTTCATCATGCCGAAAGCAAAGAGCATGCTGAGCGGAATGACGCTCGCCACAACCAGTCCGGCACGCCAGTTGCCCAGGAAAATAATCAGCACAAAGATGACGATGAGTCCGCCTTCAGTCAGGTTTCGGGCGATGGTTCCCTCTACTCGGTCAACCAGGTGGGTTCGGTCGATAAACGGCTCGATAACCACGCCCTCGGGCAGAGATTTCTGAATCTGCTCTATGCGCAGCTTCACATTCCTGATAACCTCCTGAAAGTTTTCGCCCTTCAGCATGATGGCTATTCCGGCAACCACTTCGCCCTCGCCATTTCGGGTAACGGCTCCGAAACGGGTGGCATGACCCAGCTGAACCTTCGCCACATCACCTATCTTAATAGGAGTGCCGTTTACGGTCTTCACGGCGATATTTGTCACATCTTCCAGACTCTTCACCACGCCTATGCCGCGGATGAAATACTGGTTGGAATTTTCCTCTATGTAACTTCCGCCCGTGTTGGCGTTATTCTTTTCGAGCGCATCAAACACCTCGCTCACAGTCAGATTGCTGGCGTTGAGCTTATCCGTATTGATGGCCACCTCATATTGCTTCACATAGCCTCCCCAGCCGCTCACTTCCGCTACGCCCGGGGTTCCCGAGAGCTGTTTTCTCACAATCCAGTCCTGGATGGTTCGCAGCTGGGTGAGCGAATATTTGTGCTCGTAGCCCTTCTCGGCGCGCACGGTATAATGGTAAATCTCGCCCAGTCCGGTAGCAATCGGTCCCATCTCGGTTTCCACATTTTTGGGCAAATCTTTCTCCACCTGGGTCAGCATCTGGCTCACCTGTGAACGTACCCAGTAGATATCTGCATCATCATCAAAAACGAGGGTGATGACCGAGAGTCCGCTTCGCGAGATGCTTCTGCGCTCCTTGAGTTCGGGGATGTTGGCGAGCGCCATTTCTACCGGAGTAGTTACGTATTGCTCCACCTCCTGCGCTCCGAGCGAAGGCGCTTGGGTGATAACCTGCACCTGATTGTCGGTAATATCCGGCGTAGAATCGAAAGGAAGATGGATGAGCGAAACGATGCCCCAGATGACGAGGGCTATCGTGAAAACTCCCACCACCAGCTTGTGGCGGATGGAGTAAGTAATCAGTTTCTGAAACATAATCTGTTTTTCTTTAAAAAGCTCTTTATTGATGAAAAGCTCACCTTATATTAATGCTCATCCGCATGTTCGCCCGTGAGCGAAGCCAGATAATATGCATTTTCTGTCACAATCTTCTTGCCCTCCTGCTTCAGATGTTTGCAGAGTTTTACCTCGGTATAAGCTCCATCCGAAACGCCCGTAATAACCTCGTGGCGGGAGAAACTGTACTCGCCCTTCTTTGGTTTGCCATTCAGAGCAAAGACAAACTGCTTGCCATCGGTAGTGACGATGGCCTTGGATGGAAGGGCGATGCACGACTGGCTGCCCGTAGCTATCTTGCCGCTTACATACATTCCGTCGAAGAGTCGGGCTGAGCCGTGAACGCCACTTGTTTCAAGAGACTGCGCATCTATTTTTACATGAACAGCAACAGATTTCGAATTATCGTTAAAGTATTGGTTTAAGCCGTAAACATGACCTGCGAGTTTTACGCCCGGCTGATTGGTAAGCGAGAGATAAACCTTATCGCCCGGCTTTACCTTCTGCAGATCTTTCTCAAAAATGTTCAGATCGCACTCTACAGCCTGGTTGTTCTGAATCTTCATGAGCGGCGTCTGCATATCGGCAAAGCTGCCCAGGCTGGCTGTAATCTGCGAAACCGTACCCGCAATCGGAGCACGCAAAGGGAAGGCTGTGGTAAACTTACCTCTGGCAACGGCGGCGGTAGAAATGCCCATCTGGGCAAGCTGCTTGCCGATGCCGATGAGGTTGGCGTGGGCCACATGATACTCCTTAGCTGCCTGCTGCGCATTCTTCTTGACGCCAGCTCCGGCCTTGTTCAGCAGTTTCTGTCGCTCCAGGTCGGCAAGTGCCAGTTCGCACTCCTTGCTGGCAGAAAAATATTCGCGTTGCAGACTGACCACATCTGTATTTTCGACCAGCGCCACCACCTGTCCGCGCTTCACATTCTGTCCTTCCTTCACGTAGATAGCCTTCACCACGCCACCCATGAGCGAAGCCACATCGCCCTTGTTCTGGGCGCGCAAAACGAGCTGACCGTTGGCTGCAATCGTAGCATCCATCACGCGGTCAACCGCCTCGCCCATCTTCAGATCTACAGCATCTACCTGTTTCTGAGAGAGCGGAATATTGTCAAAATCCACCTCTTCATGTTCATGCTCATGTCCGTGTTCGGCAGCATGAGCCTCTGCTCCGGCGTGGTTTGAGAAAAAGGTGAAACCACCCCAGGCTAAGATTGCCGCAACGGCAACCACCAATATTCTTTTCATTTTTTCTTCTTTTTATTGATTAATAATTTCGGGTGCAAAAGTACGCACTTTTCCCTGCAACCCGGTTGCAAAAGCTGCATCCTGGTTGCTCTAACTACAGAAAATCAACAAAAAGAAGGAGGTCCTCGCCTATTGATGGCCGTTTCATCAACACAAGGAAGGCTGGCTGCAAACTGCTGCCAACGCACGCTAATAATCGACGAGGTAGGGATAAACAAATACTCAGAAGAAAGTACGGAAAGAAGATGGTTACCATCGAAAAGCTGCTTCTGGATGTTCTTCACAATCTTGCCGTTGGTTACAAAATGGTGCATCTGATGCACGCGGCAACCATCGTTTTCATTCTCATGATGCTCAGTATGCTCATCGTTGAGCTTACCATCCTGCTGGCAACGTTCTACAACCATACATATACGCCCCATGTGATGATGATGCATCACCACCGTAGAGAGCAGCACACTCATCGTGGCCACCAGGAGGCTGAATAAGTATAGTTTCTTCTTTGCCATTTTATTCTGTTTCCAAATTTTACGATTGCTTTCATTCTGCCCGCAAAATTACATTAAAAGTACGAAACAGCCAAGTAAAACTGAGAAAATTAGCATTTTTTCTTAAAAAAATTAAAACCGAGTACCCTTAAAGCCCTTTGAATACGTAATATGATTAGTTTTTAGTAACTTTGCAACATAAAATTAAAAAATAGAAATGAAAAAAGTATTTTTAATCTTTCAATTACTCCTTGTAGTAATGCTGGCTCAGGCGCAGATGATGAACCCTGTGAAGTTCACCAGCTCGCTGAAAACAGACGGAAGTGCTGTGGCCGAAATCGTGTTTAGCGGAAAAATCCAACCGGGATGGCACGTCTATTCTACCGGTTTGGGTGGCGATGGTCCGATTTCCGCTTCGTTCAACGTAAACAAGCTTGAAGGAGCTGAGCTCGTAGGAAAACTTCAGCCACGCGGCAGAGAGATTGCAAAGTTCGACCCTCTCTTCGAGATGAAACTCCGTTATTTTGAAGGTAGCGTTACCTTTGTACAGAAGGTGAAGTTTACCCAACCAAATTATCATATTGATGCCTATCTGGAGTATGGCGCCTGCAACGACCAGAACTGTATGCCACCAAGTGAGGCTGGTTTTAAGAAGAGTGGCAAATCTCCAGCCGTTGATGCTCCTGCAGCTGGAGCAAAAGATGCTCTGAATGCAAAGGCGATTGATCCTGCTCTTGCTGCCAAGATGAAGGCCGATTCGCTGGCAAAGGTTGCAGCCCTGGCTCAGACCGACAGCGCTACTCAGCCCGTAGATTCCGCAGCTTTGGCATCTGCTATGGAAAATCTGAACGTCAAGGACTTATGGAAACCGGTTGTTAAAGAACTTCAGGCATTTGGCGGAGCTAACGACATCGCCAACCATTCGCTCTTCTATATCTTCTTCATCGGTTTTGTGGGCGGTCTGCTTGCGCTCGTCATGCCTTGCATCTGGCCTATCATCCCGATGACCGTAAGTTTCTTCCTGAAGCGTGCTAAGAACGATAAGAAGAAAGGTATCCGCGATGCGATTACTTATGGTTTGAGCATCGTAGTCATCTATCTGGTTTTGGGTCTTGCCGTAACAGCCATCGCAGGTCCTAGCACCCTGAATGCGCTCAGCACAAGTGCCGTTTTCAACATCATTCTCTTCCTCCTGCTTGCCGTTTTCGCCTTCTCGTTCTTCGGTTGGTTCGAAATCAAATTGCCTGACAGTTGGGGAAATGCGGTAGACAATAAGGCTTCCAGCACCACGGGTATGATTTCTATCTTCCTGATGGCTTTCACCCTGGTATTGGTCAGCTTCTCATGTACAGCTCCTATCATCGGTTTGCTGCTGGTTCAGACCGTTACATCCGGCGACTGGCTCGCTCCTACCGTGGGAATGTTCGGTTTTGCGCTTGCTCTGGCGCTCCCATTCACCCTCTTCGCCCTCTTCCCATCATGGTTGAAGTCGGCTCCTAAGTCGGGTTCTTGGATGGAGACCATCAAGATTGTACTCGGCTTCGTCGAGCTTGCCTTCTCTCTGAAGTTCCTCTCTGTAGCCGATCTGGCTTACGGCTGGCACATCATGGACCGCGAGGTATTCCTCTCTCTCTGGATTGTCATCTTCGGTCTGTTGGGTCTCTATCTCATCGGCAAGCTGAAGTTCCAGGTTGATGCTATCGGGGGCGACATCAACAAGCCTATGCCTGTAGCCTGCATCATGTTGGGTCTCTGTTCTTTGGCATTCTCGGTTTACATGATTCCAGGTCTCTGGGGTGCTCCTTGCAAGGCTGTGAGCGCATTTGCTCCACCTATTAATACACAGGACTTCAACCTCAACACCAAGACCGTAGAGCCTGCTTACAAGGATTATGAGTTGGGAATGGCTGCTGCCAAGGCTTCCGGAAAACCGGTATTGCTTGATTTCACGGGTTATGGTTGTGTAAACTGCCGCAAGATGGAGGCTTCTGTCTGGACAGATCCATCGGTTGCCGATAAGCTGACAAAGGATTATGTTCTCATCTCACTTTATGTAGATGACAAGACTCCTCTTCCTGAGCCTATGGAGGTAACGTTTAATGGCGAGAAGCGCACCCTGCGAACCGTTGGCGACAAGTGGAGTTATCTGCAGGCAAGCAAGTTTGGAGCTAATGCCCAGCCATTCTATGTGGCTATTGACAACGACGGCAATCCTCTTGCAGCAGCCTTCAGTTTCAAAGAAGATGTTAGTGCTTATCTCGACTTCCTGAACAAGGGTCTGGATAATTACAGAAACAAATAATATAAGATTTAATTGTTGATAAGGCCGGTATTGGTTCATTTAAGTAGATTTATGAAGGATAAATTTCAATAGATTAAGTTTATTCAAGGTAGATTTATTTAGGATTGTTACTTCCCCCGACAGGTAATGGTTTCCAAGCCATCCTGTTGGGGGATTTTTTTTGTAAAGGCACAAAAAAATAGGGCCTGTTTCACAACAGACCCTAAACATACTTACTAAAACTAAATTAACCACTAAAAAAACTAATATTTTTTAATCCTAGAAAATAAGGTGAATAACACCTTTAATCTAAAAACCTAATCTATGACACGAAATCATCCCGATTTCTTGATTGCAAAGATAGGGCTTTTATATGAAACCGCCAAACTTTTTCCCAACTTTTTTTCTAAGAGTGGGCATTTTTATCGGGATTTCACATTATTTAATCAATAACTCCCCTACTTCACATTTTAGAACCTATAGCCAACGGTCATCAGCAACTGGTGGCGCTTGTTGTCAACCTTGGTTGCATTAACAGAACAGCCCATATCCTCAAAACTTTCGAATGGATAGAAATCTCCCTTCTGGGTAGAATACTGATAAGCCACATCAATAGACAATTTCTGATAATTGAATCCTACGCCAACCGTGAAACGATTGGTAGCCTTCCAGTTGGTATAATCAGCAGAAGAAGCGATGTAAACACCATTACTGTCAAATGTCTGATCGCGTAAAGCATTATCTTTATACATTGGCGATACATAATTATAACCTAATCGGATTGACAACATGTCAACAGGCTTAATCTCTGCACCCAACTTCAAGGTACTTACACCTTGCAGGTTCAATTGAGTATCGTGATTCATAGCCTCATCACTACTACTGCTCTCATAATAGTCTCCCCAATAGGAATCATAATAACCACCATCCTTCACACGGTTGTCCATATGATCGTACCAGGCATATTCATAAGTTGCACCAAGTGCCAGATAATTTCCTATAGTATGACCCAAGCTGGCGCCCACTTTCCATGGTGTATTAAGCCGGAAATCATAATCTATACTCTGTCCTCTATCACCCTTGACATAACAAGGCTGCTGACTTCCATCTTTTTCCTCATAGATAGCAGGATCATAATTTCCCGAAATAGTAATATCATTATCGCCACTAACTGTGAGATCATAGAAGATAGGACTATTAAAATAAGCACCTATACGGAAAGGAGAATCCTTGACTGGACGGAAGATAACACCCGCCTTCACATCAAATCCTGTTCCAGTAATCTTCAACTGCTCAAATGAATCCATTATATTGCCATCAACGAAGTCTTCAGAATAAAGAGAATTACTATTGTAATGAACATCATGAAGTCCGACTGTCAAACCAAGCCAAACCTGATTATTAAGCGAGCCACTAATGTTGAAATCATAGGTGCCAATATAACCATGCTGATACTGACCAAACAAATACTTATTAGCCTCAGCATAAGCCAAACCACCATCAGTAGGAACTGTAAACAAACCTGGCTGATAATTTCCGGAATTATCCTTGTATCCACCAAGGTTAGCGTCCTGACTGGTCCACCCCGCATACTCCTTGAAATTCTTAGCTGCGGTTATCTTATTAAGAGAAACATTCTTTAAAGCTCCGGCAGCATTCAGAATCTGTCCAAAGTCGGCACTCTTATGATAATTGAAAGCCAGATTCAGCCAATTGGTGCCTTTGTTTTTCGGACTCCATACGATACCCACCTGGTCAAAGGTAGGATGACTCTTTTTACCATTAAAAGTAATACGAGCATCATTATACTCTGTATAATTCTCTGCATCTGTCTGGGCGATAACTCCTGCAGTAAGAGTTATTTGGCTTTTACGGAAAAGACCAATACCAGCAGGGTTACTGCTGATAGTGGAAATATCGGCGCCCAAAGCTTCCATAGCACCACCCATACCCACATAGCGGGCAGTACCTGTAAGCTGGGGTGCAGCCAACTTAGCGTCCTGATAGGTTTCTTGCGCAGCAGCAGTCATGCTAGCCATGAGCATACTGGCAAAGAATATATGTTTTAAATTATTCATAATCTTCTCAAATACTAATTATTGTTATCAATTTATCTTCTTCCTCCGAAGCTGCCGCCACCAGAGCGACCACCACCGCCTCCGAAGCTACCGCCTCCGAAGCTACCACCTCCGAAATTACCGCTATTGTTACTAAAGCCAGAATTACTACGACTACCCCAAGAAGAGTTATTATTAAAGTTGCCAGTATTCTGACGCTGGCCAAAACTACGGTTAGAACCACTACGACGTGAATAAGTATTACGATTATTACCGCCAACACCTGTATACTGGTGATTAGAACCATCAATACGACCTGGGTTGTTGTAGCGAATGTTGCCTGCGAAGCCGCCATAACTTACATGTCCGTATATCGGACCGCCCCAATACCAAGGGTTGTAGTAGCCGCCCCAGCCATAATACCAAGGGTCGTACCAGCCACCATACCAGCCGCAGTAACCATAATACCATGGATCGTACCAAGGGTCGAACCAAGGATCATACCAGCCGGCATAATAGCCGTAGCGCCAAGGATTGTGCCAGCCCCACATGCGGCTGCGCCAGTAGTAAGGACCGTAACCATAATAATCGTAGAACCACGGATCATAGAATCCGTCCCATCGGCTCATCTCGCGTGTGCGTACGAAATCCTCATCCCTGTCAGCATACTTCTGGGCGAAGTAAGCATCATCATAAATGCTGTCTGGCGCCACACCCTTGCCCACATGGAACTGGATAATGTCGTTGCCCAGGGAATCTTTCCCTACATTCTCATAATGGCTGAAGATTCTGCCGCCTCGATTGTATTCATCTACCGAACGGTCGCTTCCGCTCCAAAACAGCCGATAAACACTATCTCTACGTGCCCGCTGCTCAGCATACTGGCGCTGGAGCAGAGCCCGTCTTTCAGCCTTTTCTTTGGCCTCCTTCTTCGGATTGAAGTAGAGGTCATCGTCCTGTGCCATCGAAGTGAGTGGCATCGCAGCTGCGATAAGGACTGCAAGAAGATACTTTCTTTTCATATTCTGTTCTCCTATTTATTTTTTTCCATTTTTCTCTTTCCAGATCCATCATAAATCATCAGGAAAAATACTCCAGAAAGAGCCCTTTTCTGATTATATAATAATCTGGATGCAAAAATATTGCTTATCTTTATGCAAAAATACAGAATTTCCCTAAATAATTGTAGGTTTTCCCCTATTTTTTTATAATTTTGCAGAAGATTTAAAACAAATCTAGCTTTTTTGAACATTAGAAGGCGTTTTTAGACAAGAAATTAATACAAATTAAATATGAAATATTTAGTAGCAACATTCACTATTGAAACGACTGCCGACTTGATGCAGGCCTCTCAGGATCTGCTTGCCGATGGTGCAGCCGAAGCCGGATTTGAATCTTTTGAAGAAACAGAAACCGGACTGGAAGCGTATGTGCAGAAAGAACTCTTCGACAAGGAGATGCTGGATGCCTATATTGCTGATTTCCCTATCGGGGATGCGAAAATTACCTACGAGGTGAAAGATGCAGAAGACAAGGATTGGAACCAGGAATGGGAAGAACAGGGATTCGAACCAATTTATGTGGACAACCAGGTGGTGATTTACGATGCGAAACATCCCGAACTCTATCCCGATACGAGCAACAGACCCGACATGATAGAAATAGGTATTGAGGCGAAACTGGCGTTCGGAACAGGAAACCACGAAACCACACGCATGATCATTTCGCAGCTGCTCCACATGCCTATCAGAACCAAGCGCATCCTGGATTGCGGAACGGGTACGGGAATCCTTGCCCTCACCTGCTCAAAACTCGGAGCGAAAGACGTGGTAGGCTACGATATTGACGAGTGGAGCGTGGAAAATGCCAAGCATAATGCCGTGCTCAACGGCGTAACTAACATGGAAGTACTCTTTGGCAACAGTCAGGTAATCAACCACATCAGCGGCGTTTTCGACCTGGTTCTAGCCAACATCAACCGCAACATTCTGCTCAACGACATGCGCGCTTTCCGTAGCGTGATGAACATCGGCGGAACCCTGGTTCTGAGCGGCTTCTACGAAGAAGATATTCCTGTACTCCTGGAGAAAGCAGAAGAATTGGGAATGCATGAAATAAACAGACAGATTGACAACAATTGGGCCTGCCTTGTTTTAGGTTCATAAAGATTCTTTTCTGATTCAAAACATTCAGAACGAAAAATCTGAAATCAGAAATATCAGATTAAAACATACGAATAAAGGTTGGATTTTCGCATATTGCCAAAAGTCCAACCTTTATTCCATGAATTTCTTCTCATTATTATTGCTTCCTATGCAGAGCTGCTTGAGCTCATAATAACTGCCGTTGTAAATATTGAAATCTACGTAGCCTTTAATGCCCGGCAACTTGCCCACATCCGTATGCTGCCAGAACTTCCATTTGCCCTTATACTGAACCTTGTCAACATAATAGTGGGCTATCCAGTAAGGATAATCTTCGAAGACAGGCGCACTCAGATATTGCTCCTTGAATTTATAATAGGTGTAGATGATAGGTTTAACATGATACTTATCCTCTACTATATGCAGCCAGGTAAGCACATCACGCTGGAAATCCTCCACACTCTTATCTGCCGGCTTATGTTCAATATCCAGTACCGGAGGCAAATCGCCATCCGTAAGATGAACCTGGTCTAGGAAATAATAAGCCTGCTCTCGGGCTGTCGACTTATTGCTCCAGAAATGATAAACACCCCGGATGAAACCGAAATCGCGAGCCTGATTAAAGTTCTCGCGGAAATTCTCATCGAGCCGTGAAGAACCCTCCGTACTCTTGATGATGACGAAGCGCACAGGACAACCCTTGATCATCGCATTCTTGAGCTGTTCCCAGTCTATCTTGCCCTGATAATGCGAAATGTCGATTCCATGAATCTCGTAACCTTCAGGATATTCAGCATCGCCATAAAGCGCACGCCATCGGAAACCAGTTGGACCTACAAAGAAATGATAGAACAGAAAGACATAGAGCACGATAACCGCCGTTCCGCCTATCCACCACGCCCAACGGGGATAGCGTTGCAAAAAAGAAGACGAACGCCTTCTACCACGGGAGCCGCCACGCCGAGGAGTTTTCTTTCTCGCCATGGCACTCTTTTTCTGTGAAGAAGCCGTTCGTCTTGTTGACATATAAAAAAATATTTATTCTATTTTTTACTTAGCCTGCTCCAACTGGAGAGTCTTTGTGGTCTGGTCGCAAACCTCAGAAGGACCCCAGTACTGGATAGGACCTGGATAAACGTAAGCAGTTTCCTTAGCCCACTCATCGCGCTTAGAAGCGAAGAACTTGAATGGAGCGCCATCCAGCTCAACGAGAGCCTTGCGGATAACTGGCTTGTTAGCACCATTACGACGCTCGATGTTCATCATCATAGTGATTGGCACACCACCTGCAATCCACTCTGCTGCAGGAGCTGTTGTGTTCTTGATGATTGACATGTAACCGGTCTTGCCGTTAGCGATGAGGCGTGAAGCGTTGAAACCGAGTGAGTAGCAGTAGTCAGCATCGTAGTTAGAAGGAGCTGCGCAACGTCCCTCGTAGCCGAAGAAGTGGTGCTGTGCAGAGAACTTACCAACAAACTTGCCTTCCTTCTTCCAAGCAGCCAACTTCTCAGCTACCATGCGAGAAAGCAACTTCTCTGTCTCGATGAGAGAAACCTGTACGTTTCCGTGAGGGTCGCGGTCGAGGCAAAGCTGGCGAGCTACGTCAGCTGGCAAAGACTCCAATACTGCGAGGTTGTCCTTAGCGATGGCACCCTTAACGAATGCAATCTGCTCCTCAGCACTTGCAAACTCACGGCTCTCGCCTGTTGCAGGGTCTGTAAGAACCTCGTTCAATTCTGCGATGAGCTTCTTGATAGCTGGGATGAACTCGATCAGGCCCTCTGGGATGAGAACAGTACCGAAGTTGTTGCCCTCAGCAGCACGGTTAGCTACTGCAGTTGCAATATAAGTAACAACATCATCGAGTGACATTTCCTTAGCCTCTACCTCCTCAGAAATCAAGCAGATGTTTGGCTGAGTCTGGAGAGCGCACTCAAGAGCGATATGAGATGCTGAACGACCCATCAGCTTGATGAAGTGCCAGTACTTACGTGCTGAGTTACAGTCGCGCTCGATGTTACCGATGAGCTCAGAATATGTCTTGCAGGCTGTATCGAAACCGAAAGAAGTCTCAATCTGCTCGTTCTTCAAGTCGCCGTCGATAGTCTTAGGGCAACCGATTACCTGTACGCCATACTTCTTAGCAGCATAGTATTCTGCGAGAACACAAGCGTTGGTATTTGAGTCGTCACCACCGATGATGACAAGTGCCTTGATGCCGAGTTCACGAAGAATCTCAATACCCTTCTCAAACTGGTCTTCCTTCTCAAGCTTGGTACGACCGGAACCGATGATGTCGAAACCACCAGTATTGCGGTATTCGTCCATGAGTTCAGAAGTAATCTCCATGTACTTATGGTCAACAAGACCACCAGGACCGAGGATGAAACCATAGAGCTTGTTAGCTGGGTTGAGAGACTTCACACCGTCGAAGAGACCAGAAATCACGTTGTGACCGCCAGGAGCCTGACCACCAGAGAGGATAACACCTACGTTGAAAGCAGGAAGTTCCTTAGCCTCACCTGCCTCGAATGTAATAACAGGCATTCCATAAGTGTTAGGGAACAACGCCTTGATTTCATCCTGATTACCTACTGACTGTGTTGCTGCACCTTCAACTGCCTTTACTGGGCCCTGGAGAGCCTTAGGCAATTTTGGCTGATAAGCAGCTCTTGCAATCTGCAATGCACTTTTTTCCATAATTCGTTTTTATTTTAATTAGTTGAAACTTCAAAAACATCTGCAAAAATAACTCTTTTCTGCGAGATACGGAAAGAAAAATGCTAAAAATGCGTTAATAGATACATTTTTTCCCAAAAAATGATGTTATTTCAAAGAAAATGATTATCTTTGAGCGATATTTTTAATTATTCATTAATTAGGAGAAAAGAATTATGGCTAATAAAAGAGATTTAAAGCGCACGATCAACTACATTACAAGCGAACTTTTCGCCGAGACAGTAGCTGCATCTTTGTATAACGGTAAGCCTACACAGGAAGATGTGGATGGCATTCTTTCAGCTATCGTCATGATCAACGGCGATTACATCAGCCGCGTGTCTCACCCGGAACCGGGAATCAAGAAGGGTGAATATTATAAAAAGCTCATAAGCGACTTCAACAAGCAGATGAGCGAAATCATCGACCAGATTTCAAACCTGGCATAATCCTATTATCATAAGAATCAGAAAATACACCTATTTATATATATGGTAAAAGGAATTTGTCAATGGATATTGTATAAGCGCTTGGGCTATAAGAAAATCATCACCCAGGAGCTTCCTGAAAAGTATATTATCTGCATGGCTCCGCACACCAGCAACTGGGATCTGATACTGGGCCAGCTATTTGCCCATGCTGAGGGAATCAAATGTAATTTCCTCATGAAAAAGGAATGGTTCTTCTGGCCGCTAGGTCCTATCTTCAGAAAGATGGGAGGTATTCCTGTGTGGAGAAGCAAACATACCAGCATGACGGATAATCTGGCTGCAGAAGCGGATAAGCGGAAGGCTTTCGGACTGTGCATTACACCCGAAGGTACCCGCTCGCTCAACCCGGAATGGAAAAAGGGATTCTATTTCATAGCTCTCAAGGCGCATTTGCCTATCCATCTCTATGGACTTGACTATGAGAAGAAGGTCATCCAATGCACCAGGCAGATTATCCCGTCAGGAGATGTTGACAAAGACATGCGTGAAATCAAGTTGTACTTCAAGGATTTCAAAGGAAAGAAACCGGAGAAGTTCACAATCGGAAATATTGATTAAACGTTAGAAGATAACGGTTTAGTCAGCTATTAAAGAAGGAGTATTCGTATAGTGAAACACCAAAACATAACATATTGTTTGATAAGCAGTTTGCTGTTAGCCGCTGGAGCTTCGCTTCAGGCTAACGGCAAATCGTTTTTTCCTATCTACGACGAGGCTAACAGCGGCGCATGGCAAGGCATAGATTATGATGGCGACCCATGGGTGTTTAATGTTTCCCGCCCTTATTTCGTTACGGCAGGACTACAGAACAGGCACCTTTCGCTATGGGCCTCGCACGGACGGTATTATTATGCCGACAGAGAAGTATGGAAATGGCAACGCCCTAACCTGTTTTGCACAAACGAAGATCTCTTTACCCAAACCATCGTAGTGCCCTACCTCATCCCGATGCTCCAGAATGCGGGAGCCATCGTCTTCACACCCCGCGAAAGAGACTGGCAGAGGAACGAAATCGTCATCGATAACGATGATGCTGTCAAGTCGGTTTATTATTTCGAACAGGAGGCGAGCAAGCGATGGAAAAAATGCGATTCGCTCGGTTTTGCCAACCGCTACCGACTGAAAGATGGGGAAAATCCGTTCCGCATGGGAACCGTGAGACAGGCGAAGGCTACCAAGCGCAAGAAGACTAGCCAGGTAAGCTACCAGCCCCGTTTCAAGGAAGCCGGCAAATACGCAGTCTACGTAAGCTACCAGTCGCTCCCCAAGAGCGTGAGCGATGCAAGATACATCGTTTATCACAAGGGCGAAGCTACAGAGTTTTCCGTTAACCAGCGCATGGGCGGAGGCACCTGGGTTTATCTGGGCACCTTCGATTTCGACAAGGGCTGCAACGAGTTCAACCGCGTAGTCTGCACCAACAAGGCTTCACGCCGTGGAGTAGTAACTACAGATGCTGTCCGCTTTGGCGGCGGCATGGGAAACATAGAGCGTGGCTGTTACACCAGCGGATTGCCCCGTTGCCTGGAAGGAGCCAGATACTACGCCCAATGGGCTGGTGCTCCTTATAAGGTTTACGGCGGCAGAAAGGGAGAAAATGATTACGCCGACGACATCAACACCCGTTCGCTGATGACCAATTGGCTGGGTGGCGGTTCGGTCTACATGCCTGCCAAAAATGGCAAGCACGTGCCAATAGAACTCTCGCTGGCACTTCATAGTGATGCGGGTTACAATAAGGACGGAAAATCTACCGTTGGAGCCCTTGCTATCTGCACCACAGATTATAACGACGGAATGCTGAACAGCGGAATCTCAAGATTCACATCCAAGGATTTCGCCAGGGCTTTGCGCGATAATCTCGTTACGGATCTGACGGCTCAGTTCGGAGAATTCGGCAAACGCTACCTATGGGACAGAAACTATTCTGAAACCCGTCTGCCGGAAGTTCCGTCGGCTATTCTCGAAATGCTTTCGCATCAGAATTTCCCTGACATGAGAATTGCTCAGGATCCGCTCGGAAAGTTCTATATCGCACGCTCCATCTACAAAACTATCCTGCGCTTCGTAAACAGTAATCATGGAACCCGATACGTGGTTCAGCCGCTGGCTCCGCAGAACTTCAGCGTTACGCAGAACCAAGGTGTTGCCCTACTCTCATGGACTGCCCAGCTGGACAAGACGGAACCATCTGCCCGCCCTACTTCTTACATTATTTATAAGGCTGAGGGACAAGGCGGTTTTGACAACGGAACCATCGTGAACACCACCCGCTGCCAGATGCAGCTGGAACCGGGCAAGCTTTACCATTTCAAGGTGGCTGCGGTTAATGCAGGAGGAGAAAGTTTCACCACCGAAACCCTCTCTGTGCTCTATAATCCTGCTGCCAGCAAGTCTGTGCTCATCGTAAACAATTTCCATCGCCTAGCCTCTCCGCAGGTCGTGGATGATGAGGAAAAGCAGGGATTCGACCTCAATCAGGATCCGGGCGTAAGCTACGGACTGACGGCGGGATGGAGTGGCAAGCAACAGGTGTTCGACAGAAGCAGAATGGGCAACGAAACCAGTTTCGGACTCGGTTTCAGCGGCAACGAAATGATTGGCAAGTTTGTGGCAGGCAACGACTTCAACTACGTTCAGGCTCATGCTACAAGTATTGCGGCTTCGGGCAAATATAATATTTCCAGCTGTTCGAGCGAAGTCATCGCCAGCGGCAGGGTTCAGATGAAGAACTATCAGGCAGTTGACCTCATCAACGGACTGGAGCGCCATGACGGCTATACTCACGCCTACTTCAAGTCGTTCACGCCTGCCCTGCAGAACAGCATCAGGCAATACGCCAGCCAAGGCGGCAGAATCCTGATAAGCGGTTCTTACACCGGAAGCGACATGCAGACTGAAGAGGAACAGGCGTTCCTGAGCGATATTCTGAAACTCAGCTATGAGCCTACAGGTTCTACGGCCATCACCAGGGACATCAATCCCGAAGATTCAACCGTAACAGAACGAGACAGTATTGTCTACACTTCGCCTAACGTCAAGGGATTAGGTCTGCAGTTCAGCTATTATAACGAGCTGAATGCCCAGCATTATGCGGCAACCCATCCCGAGATATTGAAACCGGTTGGCAATTACGCCTTCACGGCGATGCAATACGATACGGGAACGAGTGCGGCGGTTGCCTACAAGAGCACTACTTACCGCAGCTTCGTCATGGGATTCCCGCTGGAATGCATCATCGACGAAAGAACCCGCACCAGCGTGTTGCTCGGCATTCTCAAATTTCTGACAGATTAAATTCAATGTAAAACAGATAAAAAATTTTAAGCTTATGTATAAGATTCAAGCCAACCAGTCTGGCACTCGCTCTATCGAAGTGAGCGACCAGCATTTAGAGACCATCGAAAAGTATCAGTTACTCCGCAACCTCGTAGACAGCAACGGCATTATCGACGAGGAAGTGCTCGATAAACTGAAACTTAATGTACGTTCACTCCTCGAGAGCAGCGACATCAAGGATAAGGAGTTGCTCGATCTCTGTCTCGACGTCATCTACAATCAGAACATGAAGGCGCTCGGTCTTCACAACCTCGTTCTGCTCTACGTAGACTGGAAAGACAAGAAGCAGGCTGAGGCTGCAGCTGATGCAGAACCAGACGCAGTAAATGATTAAAAAATATTGAATGGATTATAAGTTAACAGATTTCTTACCTACCACCAAGAAAGAATGCGAGTTGCGCGGATGGGACGAACTCGACGTCATCCTCTTTTCAGGAGATGCTTACGTTGACCACCCATCCTTCGGCCCTGCCATCCTCGGACGAATACTGGAAGCCAACGGCTATCGGGTAGCCATCGTTCCCCAGCCCGACTGGCACGGCGATTTCCGAGACTTCAAGAAACTCGGTCGCCCTCGCCTCTTCTTTGGTGTTTCTCCGGGTGCCATGGACTCGATGGTGAACCGCTACACGGCCAACCGCCGCATGCGTAGCGAGGATGCTTTCAGTCCCGACTCCCGCCACGACATGCGCCCCGACTATCCATCTATCGTCTATACGCAGATACTGAAGAACCTCTTTCCCGACGTACCTGTAGCACTAGGCGGTATTGAGGCTTCGTTGCGCCGCATCAGCCATTACGACTATTGGAAAGACGAGCTCCGCAAGTGCATTCTCTGCGATTCGGGCGCCGACCTCATTCTCTACGGAATGGGCGAACGTTCTATCGTTGAACTGGCCAATGCCTTTGCAGAAGGCAAGACGCTTAGCCAAATCCACAAAATGCCGCAGGTGGTTTTCTACTGCAAGGAAAGTGAGATTCCGGGCGGTTTCAAGGACGACGACATCATCCTCCACAGCCACGAAGAATGTCTCCACAACAAGAAGGGACAGGCTGAGAACGTGCGCCATCTGGAGGAAGAAGCCAACAAGATGCATGCTCAGCGCATGATTCAGGAAGTTGACGGCAAATATGTAGTGGTAAATCCGCCTTTCCCGCTGATGACTACCGCGGAACTGGATGCGGCTTTCGACCTGCCTTATACGCGTTTGCCTCATCCTAAATATAAGGGCAAGACCATTCCTGCCTACGAGATGATCAAGTTCTCCGTGAACCTTCATCGTGGCTGTTTCGGCGGCTGTTCTTTCTGCACCATCTCTGCCCACCAGGGCAAATTCGTAGTTTGCCGCAGCAAGGAGAGCATTCTGAAGGAGGTGAAGAAAATCATCCAGATGCCTGATTTCAAGGGCTATCTGAGCGATTTGGGCGGTCCTTCTGCCAACATGTACGGAATGCACGGCAAGAATCAGAAAGCCTGCGAAGTGTGCAAGCGTCCGTCGTGTGTAAACCCTCAGATTTGTCCGAACCTCAATACCGACCACAGCAAGCTTCTGGAGATTTATCATGCTGTAGATGCTTTGCCGGGAATCAAGAAGAGTTTCATTGGTAGTGGTGTGCGTTACGACCTTCTGCTGCATAAGAGCAAGGACGAAAAGGTGAATCAGGCGGCTAGAGAATACACGCGCGAACTGATTACCAAGCACGTGAGCGGCCGACTGAAGGTGGCTCCCGAACATACGAGTCCGGAGGTTTTGAAGTTCATGCGCAAGCCATCGTTCGACCTCTTCTACGAGTTCAAGCGCATCTTCGACAAGATCAACAAGGAAGAAGGTCTGAACCAGCAGATCATTCCTTACTTCATCAGTTCGCATCCGGGCTGTCATGAAGAAGACATGGCCGAGCTTGCCGTCATTACGAAGGGACTGGATTTCCATCTGGAGCAGGTGCAGGATTTCACCCCTACTCCTATGACCATTTCTACTGAGACCTGGTACACGGGGTACGATCCTTACACCCTGGAGCCGGTCTTCAGCGCCAAGACTCAGAAAGAGAAGCTTGCCCAGCGCATGTTCTTCTTCTGGTACAAGCCTGAAGAGCGCCGCGCCATCGAGAGTGAACTTCGCCGGATAGGCAGAGCCGACCTCATCGACAAACTCTACGACAGGAAGAGCATGGGTGGCAGTTTCAAGGGTAAGAAGACGCATTATGACGATAAGGCGATAGGTTCTACATACGATAATCCTGGTGTAGGAAAAGGTGCTAAAGGCAAGCGTGGAGCTGGCAGAAATGCTTCTGAACCGAATGCAGGAAAAAGCCGTGGCAGAAATGCTTCTGACCGCTTTGCCCCAAAGGGATATGGCAATGTGGGTTGCTATGATGAGGAGAAATACCTGAATAACGGAAAATCTCTAAAATCAGGTAAGCCTTCGAATGCCAACATCCGTGATGCCGTAGCTGCGGCAAGAGCCGAACTCCGCAACCAGAAAGACCAGGGTGCCGGCTTCTTCAAGGACAAGAAGAAAAAGAGCTTCAACCCTAATTTCGACAACGACAACCATAACCGCAAGAACCGCTACAACAGCGGGGATAAGAACGAACGCGGCGGTCGTGGAAATCAAGGTCGTGGAAATCAAGGAAGAAATGAAGGTAGAGGCAGAAGAAGATAAATGTCAGCAATACGCCCTGAAAGGGCAAAAGCTCCTAGCCCAGGGCAACACCCTGGGTTTAGAATGTGAGATACTAAAGTCGCCCTGTAAGGGCAAAAGCTTTAAATATATGAAGCTTTTGCCCTTACAGGGCGACTTGGTTGTTAATATATAGACCCAGGGCGCTGCCCTGGGCTAGGGGCTTCTGCCCTTTCAGGGCGTGCTGCTTAAATACTAATATTGTCTCAAAGCAGGGCGTGCTGCTTAAGTGCTAGTATTGTCTCAAAGCACCGAGTAATTCAGCATTCTCGCTCTTGTTTCCTATCGTAATTCTCAGACAGTTGCCACACAACTGAACCTTGTTGCGGTTTCTTACGATAATGCCTTGTGCCACCAGATAATTATAGATGGCGTTGGCGTCGGTCATTTTAGCCAGGAAGAAGTTTGCATCAGTAGGATAAACCTTCTCGCAGATAGGCAGATCCAGGAATGCAGCCATTACCTTAGAACGCTCCTGCAGGATGTTCTTCACCCATTCGTCAACCTTCAGCGGATTCTTCATTACTTCCAGCGCATGCTCCTGAGTAAGCAGATTGACGTTATAAGGATATTTCACCTTATTAAATAGGTCAACAATTTCCTTGCTCGCAAATGCCATTCCCAAACGGAGGGCTGCACAGCCCCATGCCTTACTCATGGTGTTGAGCACAATCATGTTGGGAAATCTGTCGAGCACGCTGCGGAATGTGCGTTCCGAAGAGAAATCGCTGTAGGCTTCATCGATGATGACAATACCCTGGAATTTCTGCAAAACCTCTACGATTGCCTCGCGGTTGATGTGATTGCCCGTAGGATTGTTTGGACTGCAGAACCAGATAACCTTTGTCTGTTCATCGCAGGCTGCCAGGAGTTTTCCGGCAGAAATCTGATAATTTTCATCAAGCAGCACAGAGCGATATTCCACATCGTTGATGTCTGCGCATACTTCATACATTCCGTAAGTAGGTGCAATTGCTACTACATTATCCTTGCCCGGGCGGCAGAATACACGGTAAACCAAATCGATGGCCTCGTCGGAACCGTTGCCCAGGAAGATTTTCTCTTCTGCCACACCCTTAATCTTGCTGATCTGCTTCTTCAGTTCAACCTGCAGCGGATCAGGATAGCGATTGTAAGGGTCATTATATGGATTTTCGTTGGCGTCGAGGAAGACGCGGGCATTTCTGCCTGCAAACTCCGTACGGGCGCAACTGTAAGGTGCCAGATTCCAGATGTTCTCTCGGCACAAATCTTTCAATTCTTTCATTTTTCTTTCAAAAGCTATTAAGAAGTATCTTTACAACTTCCCGTTTCACCCTATTGTTTCAAACTGTTCACTCTCAGTCTCATCGCATTGGCATGAGCTTCCAATTGCTCATTTTCCGCCATGGTCACTACAGCATTTCCAATGTTACGAATACCTTCTTCTGTAAGATGCTGGAAGGTGATTTTGCGATTATAACTGTCCAGGTTCACTCCGTTGTAAGCCAAAGCATAACCATGGGTTGGCAAGGTATGGTTCGTACCGCTTGCATAGTCGCCTGCACTTTCGCACGCATAGTTTCCGAGGAATACACTACCTGCATTCACAACTTTTTCTGCCAGCTGCTCGTAATCGGCTGTGGCAATAATCAGATGCTCCGGCGCATAAGTATTGCAGAGGTCGATTGCCTCCTCTTCGGTCTTCACGAGGATAAACTTAGAGTTGTCTAACGAGGTCTGTGCCATCTCCTTACGTGGCAAACGTTCAAGTTGTACTTCAACTTCATTCTTTACATCATCCAACACCTTTTCAGATGTAGTAATGAAGAAAACCTGAGAATCGAAACCATGTTCAGCCTGCGACAACAGGTCGGCAGCAGCAAACACAGGGTTGGCTGTTTCGTCGGCAATAAGACAAACTTCAGACGGACCGGCAGGCATGTCTATAGCCACATCGTGCAGGGAAACCTGCTGCTTGGCAGCCATGACAAACTGGTTGCCCGGACCGAAAATTTTATAAACCTTAGGCACGCTCTCCGTACCGTAAGCCATGGCTCCGATAGCCTGAACGCCACCCGCCTTAAAGATCTTGCTTACGCCCGCAATCTTTGCTGCCATGAGGATAGCCGGGTTCACCTTGCCCTCTTTATTAGGAGGAGTACACAACACTATTTCTTTACATCCTGCAATCTTGGCAGGAGTAGCCAGCATCAGAACGGTACTAAAGAGAGGAGCAGTACCTCCCGGGATATACAATCCCACCTTCTCTATAGCCACACTCTTCTGCCAGCAGGTTACACCAGGGCAAGTTTCAACCTTTACACCATCAAACTTCTGGCTATGATGGAATGCGGCAATGTTATGATGGGCGAGGTGCAAAGCGTCTTTCAGTTCTTGAGAAACCATTTTCTCTGCCTCTTCGATTTCAGCTTCAGTCACAGCCAAAGAATCGAGATGGGCATGATCAAACTTCTCCTCGTAACGCTTCACGGCTTCGTCGCCATGGTTTTTCACATCGTCGAGTACACCTTGTACGGTCGCATTCAGCTGCGAAACATCCAGGTGTGGGCGTTTTACAATCTCGCTCCATTCCTCCTTTGCAGGATACTTTATTACCTTCATTCCTATTATTAATATTTAATTATTCATGTTTAATGTTTAGTTTTTAACGCATAATGTCTCTAAATAAACATTACACATTAAACACTACACATTATTATAATATCATCTTTTCGATTGGTGTTACCAGGATGCCCTGTGCACCGAGTTCCTTCAACTTGCCTATGATTTCCCAGAAACGCTTCTCGTCGAGCACGGTGTGGATAGAGCACCATTCCTCATCAGCCAATGGGATAATCGTAGGACTCTTGATGCCTGGCAATACTTCTGTAATCTCCTGAATCTTTGCCTTAGGAGCATTCATCATCACGTACTTCTTGTCCTGTGCAGAACGTACAGCCTCAAAGCGGAACAGCATCTCGTTCAGAATCTCATGCTTCTCCTCGTCCATGTTCCAGTTGCCGATGAGCAGAGCCTCGCTCTTCATCACTACCTCAACCTCAGCAAGATTGTTGCTGACCAGAGTAGAACCTGAACTTACAATATCGAAAATACCATCAGCCAAACCGATGCCCGGACTGATTTCTACAGAACCCGTAATGACATGGATGTCGGCATTGATATTATTCTTCTTCATAAACTTGCGCAGGATGTTAGGGTAAGAAGTAGCAATCTTCTTGCCGTTGAACCATTGCAATCCCGGATAATCAATCTTCTTAGGAATGGCGAGGCTCAGGCGGCACTTGCTGAAACCCAGACGGTCAATAATCTGCGCATTCTCTCCACGCTCAACAAACTCGTTCTCGCCCACGATTCCGATATCTGCCACACCAGAGGCTACGCTCTGAGGAATATCATCATCACGAAGGTAGAGAACCTCGAGAGGAAAGTTGCTTGACTGCACCAGGAGGGTGCGTTTAGAGGCGCTTACTTTGATGTCAGCCTCTGATAAAAGATTCATGGTGTCGTCGAAAAGACGACCCTTACTTTGTACTGCTATTCGTAACATATTTCTATATTTTGTATGAAAAACATTGCAAAAGTACATATTTTTATTAGAATAAACAAATAATTTCTCACTTATGTGCAAAATATTTCGTACTTTTGCAGCTGAAATGAAGAATAAAGGATATTTATACGCATTATATGCACTATTTTTGCTCGCTGCCTGTGCCGACAAGAAACCGCAGCAGGAGCTTACGCCATGGGGAACTCCCGTAGGCGAAATGGAGTATGCTGACAATTCTGATGGGGCTGATGGCGATGAAAAGAAACCTGCTTCAACCAGCAAGGGGCTTTCGCTCGAAGATATTCAGGCCAATGGTGAGCTCATCATGCTTACCGTTAACGGCCCTACTACCTATTATGATTACCACAGCCACGGAATGGGACTGCAATATCTGCTCTGCGAGAAGTTTGCCCAGCAGATCGGCGTGTCGTTACGCGTAGAAGAATGTAAGGATACGGCTGAAATGGTGCGCAAACTGGAGAAGGGAGAAGGTGATGTGATTGCCGTGCCCCTACCCCGAAAACAGACCAGAGGCAACCTGCTGTTCTGTGGTGTTACGCCCGACAGCACCCGAACCCAATGGGCTGTGCTGAATGGTAACAAGAGTCTTGCCGACACCCTGAACGGCTGGTTTAAGCCTAAGCTGATTGCTCAGGTCAAGCAGGAAGAATCGTGGCTGCTTTCTTCTGCCAGCGTGCGCCGCCACGTTTATTCACCATTCCTGAACCGTTCTAAGGGTGTTATTTCCCGCTACGACCACCTCTTCCAGCGCTATAGCGGAACGGCTCGCATGGACTGGCGCCTGATGGCTGCCCAATGTTATCAGGAGAGCTGTTTCGACCCGAATGCGAAGTCATGGGCTGGAGCTTGCGGACTGATGCAGATTATGCCAGGCACGGCTGCCCATCTGGGTTTGCCGATGAGCATGATTCATGAACCTGAGGCAAATGTGGCTGCGGCAGCCAGATATATGGCGGAACTGCAGGGGCATTTCTCTGACGTAGGCGACCCTTTCCAGCGCATGCTTTTCGCCCTGGCTTCTTATAATGGTGGCTATTTCCACATCAGAGATGCGATGTCGCTGGCTCGCAAACATGGTCAGAATCCGCACAATTGGGGCGTAATTCGCGATTATATTCTGCGCCTTTCTCAACCGGTTTATTACACAGACCCGGTGGTGAAATATGGTTATATGCGAGGCACGGAGACGGTTAATTATGTAGATAGAATCAGAGCTCGCTGGGGCGAATATAGCGGTGGTTCAGGCTTCCATGAGAGTTTTCGTGGCAGCGGTGGTATGGGCAGCGGTTCCTTCCATGGAGCCCCTGTTAAATCCAAGCGCCACTACCAGAATAAGTACCATATATAATATAAATAGGTACTGAAAATGATGAGGAAAGGTATATTTGGGGCTCAATTTACTCTGATTTCTTGCAAAATTTGGAGATAAGAGCCCCAAATATACCAAATAACGTGGATGTGAGTTTGCGTTCTTTTATAGGGCTTTTTTTGTTGTTTTGTAAAGAAAAAAACAAGATACTAAAATGTCGTTATATCATCTCCTACAACGATTAAAGGGAGTGTTTATATATATGTATGTATAATATCCTTACTACAGAAAATAGTAACGGAAATGATGCGAAAATCCGCAGTTTTTTTGCGTTTTAGAAGATAAAATGCAAAATATGTGGGTTAGGAAGGTATTTTACCCCCTCTT